>R26__coassemble_62_pt1 | contig 71661 bp, 79 predicted proteins | sample R26__metabat2_high_PE_009 | metagenome-assembled genome bin R26
CCCAGACGGTAGCCGGGAGCCAGAATCTTGGAGAAGGTGCCCAGATAGACGACCAAACCCTTGGTATCCAGAGACTTCAGAGCGGGCAGATAGTCGCCCTCGAAGCGCAGCTCGCCATAGGGGTTATCCTCGATGACGGGGATCTCGTACTTGTTGACGATCTCCATGAACTTATGACGGCGCTCCAGATCCCAGGTACGGCCGGTGGGGTTCTGGAAATCGGGAATGACGTAGATCATCTTGACCTTTTCGGTGGTAGCAAGGATCTTCTCCAGCTCGTCCATGATCATGCCGCCCTCGTCGGTGGGGACTTCGATGAACTTGGGCTCGCAGGCCTTGAAAGCGTTGACAGCGCCCAGATAGGAGGGAGACTCCAGCAGGACGACATCACCGGGATTCAGGAATACGCGGGCGGAGAAGTCCAGACCTTCCTGAGAACCGGATGTGACCAGAATGTGGTCGGCGTCGGTCTTGATGTTGTTCTTGGCCAGCATACGCTCAGCGATCTGCTCACGCAGACGGGGAAAACCCTCGGTGGAAGAGTACTGCAGAGCAGCGCGGCCATTCTCCTTCAGAACAGCAGTGGAAGCTTCGATCATCTGCTCCACGGGGAACAGCTCAGGAGCGGGCATACCGCCGGCAAAAGAGATAATGTCGGGCTGAGAAGTCAGCTTCAGCAGCTCACGGATTTCAGAACCCTTCAGCAGGTTCATTCTGCTTGCAAATTCTACCATAATAATCTTTCCTCCTCATTTTATTGAATCCGCTACTTCAATCAGCGGTTTCATACAGCGTTATTAAACCACAAATTTTCTCCAAAGTAAATAATCACAATTGTCCAAACGGGCAAAAAGTTGCCCAAAATTTAAATTTCAGCGATACGAACAAAAGCGAGCCACCTCCTGTTGTGAAATTCACTATGAACCATTGACAATATTTCTCATCACAGCGAGCAGTTCATTAAACCGTTCAATTAAACAGCACAATGCAGGGACTATCCGCGTAGGATAATCCCTGCAATTATGTATGCGAGTTACTCTAAAATGATCCAATTTTCCTGCTTGTCCGTCACATATCCGATCACAGCGGATTGGGGTATCGCATCGTGGATCTCCCGGTAGCAGGCATCGGCATCTTTCGCAGAAACCGCCATCAAAAGGCCCCCGCTGGTCTGCGGATCATAAAAGATATCCTGCATGGTGCGGCTCACGTCACCACGTACTGTAACACCGGCTTCAGCATAATTGCGATTGCGGTAAGCACCGGCAGGAATAAAGCCCATATCTGCCAGTTCAAATGCCTCACGGTGATACGGAACATCGGTTGCCTTAATGTGCAAAGTACAGTTACTGCCCTGAGCCATTTCAAAGCTGTGTCCCAAAAGGGAAAAGCCCGTTACATCGGTACAGCTGTGGACATCGTATTTCACCATGATGTCTCTGGCGTACTTATTCAGAGTGGCCATCTGCCGATAGATGCGATCCAGCACCGGCTTTTCCACCATGTCGGCCTTTGCGGCGGTGGTCAGAACCCCGATGCCCAAGGGCTTCGTCAGAATCAGTACATCCCCGGACTTTGCACCACTGTTGGTGAGAATCTTCTTCGGATGTACAAAGCCGGAAACGGCCAGACCGTAGATGGGCTCTGCACCGTGGATGGTGTGACCGCCGGTGATGATCACACCGGATTCATATGCCTTATCATAACCGCCCCGGAGAAGCTCCTGTACGGTGGCTTCATCCATCTGCTCCGGTAAGCAGAGAATGTTCAATGCCAGCTTCGGCTCTCCGCCCATGGCATACACATCGCTGATGGCATTGGTTGCGGCGATCTGTCCGTAGAGATAGGGATCATCCACAATGGGAGGAAAGAAATCCGTTGTCTGTACAAGAGCCGTGTTTTCATCCAGATAGTACACGCTGGCATCGTCAGACTTATCATACCCTACCAGCAGGTTGGGATCGGTATGAGTCTTAAATCCCTCCAAGAGCTGGCACAATGTGCCTGCACCTACCTTTGCTCCGCATCCGGCACAGGAGGCAAGTTTTGTCAGTTTTACTTCTGTTTCCATATCAGTTCTCCATATCCGGTGTGTAGACCGCTATATATTGTCCGTCACTGTACTGCACAATGCGCTCCAACTCGTCTGCTGCTTCTGATGCAGGCTTCAGCCATCGGTCTTCGCACCGAACACAGGTGCCGCAGCTGCTGCTGAGGTCGCGAGGTACGGGCATGGTACGGCTTACGATACCTGCATCACGGCAGAGAATATCATAGCGCATGGCACCGAAATGTGAGTAAAATGTGGCAATATAGGTCATAAATACCTCAGTAATTCCAAAAAGAGTAAGGGGAGGGGGATGTTGCTCCCCCTCCGTATTATGGTCGCTTATTTGGTGAAAGTCAATGTGAACTCACCGTCTTTTTCCTCTACGGATACCTGATAGCCCTGATGCTGGGCATAACGGGTAGTGTTCTCGCGGGAAGCGTTGTTATCCACAATAATCTGATAAGAGCTCTCCTTGGAAGCCATGGCGTTGCGCAGCAACACAACAGGCTCAGGGCAGGAAAGACCGCGTGCATCAATCATATTCATTTTCAAATCCTCCTATCAATCCTTTTTCTTGAAGGTGTTCAAGCAGGCGATCACAGCTACGACCACAAGGCCGATGATCACAGCGATCTTACCGTTAACAGTGGGGCCTTCGCCGGAAGAAGCAAGACCGAAGTTGTGGCAGAAAGCAGCGCCTACCACGAGACCGATCACAGTGATGGCACTGTCGGAGTTGCCTTCACCGGAAAGCACCAGCTGGCGCAGAGGGCAGCCGCCCAGCAGCACACAGGCAAAGCCAACCAGCACCATACCCAGGCAGTTCCACAGGCCGTCGGTATGAGCGATGGGCTGACCAACAGCGGCCAGGTTGAAGAAAGTGCCTTCGGTAGCGCCGTTGAGAATCAGGTTGGTAATCAGGGCAGCAGCAAAGATGGCGCCGAATCCCATCAGCAGCTTGGGTTCACGGAACAGAACGATATCACGGATACCGCCCACCATGCAAAGGCGGGTACGCTGTGCCAGAGCGCCGACGATCAGGCCGGCCACCAGGCTGATGGCAATGGCAGCATGCTTGGCACCGGGGCCGCCACCAGCTTCGGTGAAGAAGATGAAAGCAGGAGCGGCAACCAGCAGCACCAGCATAACGATTTGGATCACGGGCAGTACAGCGCCTTCCAACTTGGGCAGCTTGTAAGTACGCTTCAGAGAATAGCCCTTCTTCAGGAAGAATACGCCGCAGAGAATGCCCAGCACAAAGCCCAGCAGGCCCAGCAGAGCATTGAGATCACCACCGGCCATACGCAGGATCATGCGGAAGGGGCAGCCCAGGAACATCAGGCAACCGACCATGGCAAAGAAGCCAAGCACAAAGCGGGTGATGGGAGCGCTGCCGCCGCGAGGAGAGAATTCCTTCTTGCAGCAGGCCATAATGAAGCTACCCAGTACAAGACCGATAATTTCGGGACGGATGTACTGCACAGGAGCGGCACGGTGCAGACCCAGACCACCTGCGGTATCACGCAGGAAGCAGGCAATGCAGAATCCCATGTTGGCAGGGTTACCGAAAAGCACCAACAGGGAAGCGATGATGCCAATCACAAGACCGGCAATCACAATAGAAATGCGTTCGCGTTTGATATTCATATCGTGTTGTATCCTTTCAAAACATTGGATTTGACGGTGACAGCGTAACATGATACGATCTTATTGTCCAATTGTAATTATCAGAAAAGTTTAATAATATATTTGCATTCCAAATAAATCGTGTTATACTGTAACGCAGAGGTGAAGAAAATGTCGGATATCTATCTTGATAATGCCAGCACCAGCTTTCCCAAAGGAGACGGTGTGGCGGAGGAAATGTATCATTATATAAGGGATTGCGGGTGTAATGTAAACCGCGGCGGCTACAATATGGCCTATTCCGCTGAGGAAACCGTATTCCGTACCCGCCAGATGCTTGCGGAGTTTTTCAACGGAGGCGATTGCCGCAATGTGGTGTTTACCAAAAACATCACAGAGAGCCTGAATATTCTGCTTAAGGGTTTTCTGAAGCCAGGCGATCATATCCTGGTGTCGGCAATGGAGCACAATGCCATGATGCGGCCTCTGCAGCAGCTTGCAAAGCGAGGTGTTGCTTTTGATCGCATTCCCTGTCGGGATGACGGCTCACTGATGGTTGAGAAAATGGAAAGTCTATTGCGTCCCAACACCAGGGCGGTGGCAATGCTTCATGCCAGCAATGTGTGTGGCACGGTAATGCCTGTTCAACAGGTCGGTGACTTCTGTGAGCAGCATGGGCTGACCTTTATTTTGGATTGCGCCCAGACCGCAGGCATTCTGCCTATTGATATGGAAAAAATGCACATCGATGCACTGGCTTTTACGGGGCATAAGAGTCTCCTTGGTCCACAGGGAATCGGCGGCTTCATCATCAAAGAGCATTTGGTTCCGGATATCGAACCGCTCATCTCCGGTGGTACGGGCAGTCTCAGTCATTCTGAGGAGATCCCCGTCTTTATGCCGGATCGTTTTGAAGCAGGCACCATGAATCTCCCCGGCATTATCGGACTGCATACTGCCTTGCGTTTTTTGCAAAATAGAGGAATTGACCATGTGTGTCAGCACGAAATAATGCTGACAGAACGTTTTTTAGAGGGCATTAAAACCATTCCCAATCTACGTGTTGTCGGCAAGCAGGGAATAGCGGGCCGTGTAGGTGTTGTCAGCATCGTGCCGGACAATATCGATCCGGCATACATGGCCGATGCGCTGAACAGAGAGTACGGGATCATGGTTCGGGTTGGTTTGCAATGCGCTCCAAATGCTCATAAAACTTTGGGTACTTATCCCACCGGCACCATACGGTTTTCCTTTGGCTGGTGCAATACAACAAGCGATGTGGATGCTGCGGTCAACGCATTGGGAGAACTCAGCAGGAGAACGGTATGGAACTAAAGCAATTACAGTCATTTTGCGCTGTTGTAAAGTATAATAGCTTCACAAAAGCAGCAGAGAAATTATTTTTATCTCAGCCCACCATCAGCTCCCACATCCGCCAGTTGGAAGAGGAATTCCAATCTCAATTGATCATTCGCACCACAAAAAGCATCGAAATAACTCCAAGAGGTCGGCAGCTCTACGAATGTGGGCTCAATATGGTGCATTTACAGGATAATCTTATGCGATCCTGGAGTGAAGAGGATCAAAATGTGATCCATATCGGTGCCTCTACCATTCCTTCGGCATATATTCTGCCCGAGATTCTGCCGGCGTTCCGGCGGAAAAACCCCGATATGCAGTTCCACGTCTCCCAGGGTGACAGCCAGGCCATTGTGGAAGGCCTTCTTTGCGGTGCCTATGACATGGGCTTGATCGGTGCTGATACCCATGAAGAGTATATTATTACAACGCCTTTTTATCAGGATCATATGGTGGTGATCACGCCGAACAATAATACATACCGCAGGTATGTTGAAAACGGTGGCATGACACTACAGGAAATCTGCTCCCATTCTATGCTATTGCGCGAGATGGGCAGTGGCTCCAAAAAGAGCATCACTGCATATTTTGAAGAAAATAATGTTTCGGAAAGTGATTTAACGGTTGCCGCCAGACTCAATGACCAGGAATCCATCAAAAATCTCGTATCCAGCGGTCTCGGTATTTCCATTGTGTCTGAAAAAGCTGTGGAAGAGGCGGTTTCAGCCGGTAGGCTGCTGTCCTTTCCTTTGCCTGGAAAAGGGATCAACCGCCAACTGTACATTGCCGTAAGGCAAGGCGCATTTCTGAGCACTCAGACGCAAAAATTCATCTCATTTATCGGCGGTTTTTATCAGAAATGAAAAACGGAGGGAAATTCCCTCCGTTTTTTTAATCGCCTTACTTGCTTTCAATTCCTCAATCTGTTCCCGGGAATACCCCATCTCCTGCAGCACAGCCTCGGTATCCCGTCCCACAGCGCCGCCCTTTAAAAAGGTGCGTTTTTCTTACTCCGAAAACCCGATGGGCGGTGTTTCAATTCTGATCACAACCTCCTGCTTCTGCGTGCAATCGGCGGTTTCCATATTCGGTGCAGGATTCACCTCATCGCCGAAGAGCACCCACCAACCGGAGACGCCTCCGCGCATCAGACCACCGTAATCAGATACAAAGGTCACACTTTTCCCGGAAAGACTTCCGGCGAAGCTCAAAAGATTACCAAGCGTCTGCACACCTTGTCCGCCAAATCCACCCAACAGCATTCGATATTTCATCATTTTCGTCTCAATTTCCAGATTCTCCCTAAGTATAGCACAGTTTCCCACAGTTAGAAAGAGTAACTTCTATGTACCCCGGAGAGATTCTCCCCGGAGCCGACAATCATTTGTCGAAGCTTGGATTCAGATAATAGACATTCTTCTGATCCATTCGGTCTTTGGCCAGACGCAATCCCTCGCCGAAGCGCTGGAAATGGACCACCTCTCGGGCACGGAGGAATTTGATCACGTCACTTACATCGGGATCATCGGAGAAACGCAGAATATTGTCGTAGGTGACACGGGCTTTTTGCTCTGCGGCCAGATCCTCTGTAAGATCTGCAATGAGGTCGCCTTTCACCGCCATAGAGGCCGCACTCCAGGGGAATCCGGACGCAGCGGTGGGGTAAACACCCGCCGTATGGTCTACAAAGTATGCGTCAAATCCACCTGTTTTGATATCCTCTTCCGATAGATTGCGGGTCAGCTGATGGACAATGGTACCGATCATCTCCAGATGTCCCAGTTCCTCAGTACCTATATCCGTCAGCAATCCCTTCAGCTCAGGATAGGGCATGGAATAGCGCTGACTGAGATAGCGAAGGGAAGCACCCAGTTCACCATCAGGGCCACCGTATTGACTGATGATCAGTGCCGCCAGTTTGGGGTTCGGGTTGGTGATCTTCACCGGGTACTGCAGCTTTTTTTCATATACAAACATCAGTCATTCCCTCCAATATCCCAAGGCCACGGATCGTCCAGCCACTTGAAACCGCCTTCGGTAATATCTGTTTGATGGAGCGGCCCGTATTGTTCTTCATACTTTCTGGTGCCTTCCTGGCCCAGTTTGATATAACTCCAATAGAGGTCCAGAGCATCTTTATCATCTGAATGGGTCGTCAGATAAAGGCCCAATTCATCAATGGCGAAATCCAGTGCCATCAATTCGCTCAGTGCCTGGCTGATGGCAGGAAAGCGAGCCTTTAATTCCGCATGGAAGGGAAGATTCAGTCCCGGGAACAGTGTTCCCTGCACCAGTGCATCCTTATTGCTATATCGTTTCGGATTCTGCTCCTGCATGGCTATATAGGGGAAAGCAAGTGATGCTTCTCGGCACGGAAGCGAGCCCATCCCAACTGGCTCATGATTCGTCGACTTTTTCTGTGTAGCTGTCGGCGTAGATGGAGCCATAGATCTTTCTACATACAACAAAATAACCCTCCTAATGATTTTGGTGAGCCATTGGCTCCTTCCATACTATGCCGGATGTAAAAAGAGGGATTTTCTTTTCTGCAATAGCATGCTATAATATTCATATCCCGCTTCGGCACCACATAAAGTGCTTACGGAGGGTGGACAATGATCATTTTTATGCGAAAGCGGATGCTGATAGGCGTCGCGCTCCTTACTATGGGCTGTGTGATTCTGGCCGGTTTTCTTTTGCGCTTAAATAAGCAATCTGTCGCAGCTTCGGCAAATTGGGCGGATATTACCGATGAAACGGTGCTGATTTGGGACGCAGGACACGGCGGCGCTGATGGCGGTGCTGTATCACCCTCGGGGATACCCGAAAGCGGCATCAATCTTTCAATCGCCAAAAAGTGTTGCAATTTGAGTCTCTTTTTCGGATGCAGGTCCGCCATGACAAGAGTCGGTAATGACTCCCTGTCGGATGCCGATGCAACAACGATTCGAAAGCAAAAGGTGTCGGATACCCAGAACAGAGTGGCACTTGTAAATGACATCGACAATGCATTACTTTTCAGTATTCACCAGAACAGTCTGCCCGGTTCACCGAAAACCCACGGTGCCATGGTTTTTTTCAACCGAAAAGATTCTGCCGCTGAAATCGGCAGTGCAGTGCAAGCTGCGCTTAACGAAACCGTAAATGTCGGCAACGAGAAACTATGCCGCAGTATTTCTTCCGATATCTACCTCATGGCTCATGTAAACTGTCCCGCTGTTTTGGTAGAATGCGGATTTATGAGTAACCCGACGGAATCTGAGTTACTGCAACAGAACATATATCAGGCCAAACTTGCCTGCGCCGTTGTATGCGGCTATCTTCAACGCAAAGGATGAGCAACATGAAAGCGAAAACCGTATATTTCTGCACGGAGTGTGGCAATGAGACTCCAAAATGGGTGGGGAAGTGCCCGGCTTGCGGCGCATGGAACTCCCTTGTGGAACAGGCATTGGAGCGTTCAAACAAGTCGGGAACAGGGAATTCTCTTGCAAAATCTGTAAAGCCGGTTTCCATTACAGATATTGAAGAATCGGAAGAAATCCGATTCTTCACAGGTATGCGAGAATTAGACCGCGTGCTGGGCGGCGGAGCGGTAAAGGGCTCTTTGGTCTTGGTGGGCGGTGCACCCGGCATCGGCAAATCCACGTTGATGCTCCAGATCTGTCAGCAATTGGGCCGCCAGAACAAGGTACTCTATGTGTCCGGCGAGGAGTCGACTCATCAGTTGAAAATGCGTGCCAGGCGTCTTGCGGTGAACAGTGAGAATCTCTTTGTTCTGGCGGAGACCTCTTTAGGCGATATACTGGACTGTGTAGACCGGGAGAAGCCCGACGTGCTGATCATCGACTCTATTCAGACTCTGTACAACGATACTTTAGATTCTCCTCCCGGCAGTGTCGGTCAGGTGAAAGACTGTACGCTTTCTCTGATGCAGTTGGCAAAAGGGCAGGGGACTACCGTTTTTGTCATCGGGCATGTCAACAAGGAGGGCAATATTGCCGGTCCCAAGGTATTGGAGCATATGGTGGACTGCGTGCTGTACTTTGAAGGAGATCAGCATCTTACATATCGCATTCTGCGTGCGGCCAAGAATCGTTTCGGTGCCACCAATGAAATCGGAGTATTTGAGATGGCTAATGAGGGTCTGCGAGAGGTGGAAAACCCCTCTGAGATGCTGCTCTCCGGTCGTCCGCTGGATGCTCCCGGCACCTGTGTGACCTGCGTGATGGAGGGTGCACGTCCCGTCCTGGCAGAAATTCAGGCGCTTATTGCACCCAGCAGCGGCAACCGTCCCTTACGCTCAAGCAACGGTTTTGATTTCAGCCGTGCCTCTATGCTTCTGGCTGTACTGGAGAAAAGGGGAGGACTGAAGCTCAGCCAGTGTGATGCCTATTTGAACATCATCGGCGGCCTGACTTTAGAAGAACCTGCGGCGGATCTGGCGGCACTGGTTGCCATTGCTTCTTGCTACTATGACAAGCCCGTACCTGATGACATGGCTGCTGTCGGTGAAGTGGGCCTTTCCGGTGAGATCCGCAGTATCAATCATCTGGAGCAGCGGCTTTGTGAGGTACAGCGCCTGGGCTTTACCCGCTGCATGATCCCCGCGCATCGAGCAAAGGACATAAAGCCCATTCCGGGTCTGACACTTCTGCCGGTGGATAACATTTCTAAGGCCATGAAACTGCTTGTTCGCGGAGAATAAATAAGAATAAGAGCTGCCGAAATGGCAGCTCTTATCATGATGGGTCATCTCTTTTTCTGGTAGCGCTTCATATTTTTTTGTGCTTGCTTTGCATCGGCCTCGGCCTGCATCTTCTTTGCCTTTTCAGCCTGCTCTTTTTCCAGTTCTTCTAAATCTTTCTGATATTTCTCCGGATGACGGGCCCAGTCAATACGGTAGTAGGTAACACCGCCGATCAAAAGGACACCCACAGCAATCACCGCGTAGAATACAACATCCCAAAAATCCATAACCGGACCTCCATTTCGATATTGCAGATAGTATATCCTATTTTTGCCTTCATGGCAAGCAGAATGTTTTTCCCGGTTATCTATTGTTTTCATCGGAATAATAGCGTATAATGACTCGGCAAGCGAAAGGAAAAGCATATTTTACTAATTATTTAGGAGGACGATCCATGTTTACCAATTTCAAAGAACTGGAAGCCTTTGTGCTGTCCCAGAATTCCAGGAAACGCATTGCTCTGGCCAACGCCCATGACGAGCCTGCTCTGAGCGCCGTTGTCCACGCCAAGCGCAAGGGCGTTGTGGAAGGTACCCTCATCGGCAAGGAAAAGGAAATCATCGAGATGCTCCACGAGATGGGCGAAAACGAGAAGGATTACGAGATCATCAACTTCGACGGTGAAGAAGTGGAAGCAGCCAAGGTGGCTGTTGCTCTGGTGAAGGAAGGCAAGGCCGATATCCCCATGAAGGGTATTCTGCAGACCTCCAGCTTTGCCAAGGCTATTCTGAACAAGGAAACCGGTTTGATGCCCGAAAACGCCAAGCGTCTGCTGAGCCAGGTGGGCACCTTTGAGTATGAAGGCCGCTTCATGATGATCACCGACGCAGCTATCAACATTGCACCCGATGTGGAAACTCAGCTTGGCATCATCAAGAACTCTCTCCCCGTTGCACGGGCCCTGGGTATCGATTGCCCCAAGGTCGCCGTTCTGTCCGCCGTAGAGACCTATAACGAGAAGATGCCCAGCACCGTGTCCGCCACCGAAGTGGCAAAAGCCGGCGTAGAGGGTTGCATCGTGTCCGGTCCTCTGGCTCTGGATGGTGCTATTTCCATGGAGTCTGTGAAGCATAAGGGCATTTCCAATCCTGTGGCCGGTCAGGCTGATATCCTGCTGGTGCCTTTCATCGAGATCGGCAACGTGCTTTATAAGTCCATTACCTACATCGCCGGTAAGACCATGGCCAGCACCATCTGTGGCGCCACTTGCCCTGTGATTATCACCAGCCGTGCTGACACTCCCGACAGCAAGTATTTCTCCATTCTGATGGCCGTTCTGCGCTGCATGAAGGGCTAATAGGGAAGAGTCCACGTATTGAACAAAATTTTACCCGGCGAGTCTTGTGCTTCGTCGGGTATTTTTGTATAATGAAAACGGCAATTAAATTTCGATGACAGATCCGCCTGTGTATTGTTCAAGAAATGGATTCTTTTTTCAAACATCAATCGCTTTTTCTCATCAAAAACAATCAGCAAAATTTTCAGTTACGCAGAGCCACATAGGGAAGTAACCCACACATCTCCATATATCTTATTGAACAAAATGAAAGTTTTGTTCAATCTGGTGGAGGCATTGAATATAATAATCTGTACTTAGGCTGTTTCCTGATTATTTTGGAATCATTGCAGCCTAAAATTAAATTACCGCATTTTGACCTCTGTTCTGGAGCCGATAGAATTCTTTCGGCCGATACTTTCATTGTTCTACAGTTTTCTGTACGTTGACCAATTTCAATTTGGAGATGATTTTTATGGCCATCGATTATCGCATGCAATCGCCGCAGATCCTGGCAGAGTTTTTATCTTACCATGAGACCATAAAAGCGCACAGCCCGCGAACGGTTGATGAGTACTTCCTGGACATGCGAAACTTTCTGCGGTATATGAAACAGATTCGCGATCCGGCGCTTCGGGACTTGTCTCTGGACCAAATCGATATCATGGATATCGGTCTTACGTTTATAGAGACCATTACCATGACCGACATTTACGGATATCTGACGTATTTAAGCCGTGACCGTGAGCAGCACCAGAATTGTGAATTTTCTAACAAAGGGTTGAGTGCAGCTTCCCGTGCCCGTAAATTAGCCACTATTCGCTCGTTTTTCAATTATCTGTGTAACAAACGGCATCTTTTGGACAACAATCCCTGCAAAGATATTGATACACCGAAGCAGCAGAAGGGTTTGCCCCATTATCTGACACTCAATGAGTCCCTTTCCCTTCTGGATTCGATTGACGGCCCTAATAAGGAACGGGATTACTGCATTATCACCCTGTTTCTGAACTGCGGCATGCGTATCTCTGAGCTGATTGGAATGAATATTTCCGACATACAGGACGATCACGTCCGATTGGTTGGTAAGGGCAACAAAGTCCGTGTGGTTTACCTGAATCAGGCTTGTCTCAACGCTCTGCAGCAGTATTTACAGACACGACGTCCCATCACCGGTAAGGATCGCGATGCCCTTTTCCTGTCAGAACGCAATCAGCGGATCAGCCGCTCTACCGTGCACAATCTGGTGAAAAAGCATATTGCAACAGCGGGTCTGGACTCCACCCAATACTCCAGCCATAAACTGCGTCACACTGCAGCAACTCTGATGCTGCAAAACGGTGTGGATGTGCGCAGCGTGCAGGAGGTCTTGGGCCACGAACACTTAAATACCACGGAAATCTATACACATATTGATAATGATTCTCTTCGCATTGCTGCAAAGGCCAATCCCTTGTCAAAGGTTAAAATGAAAGGTAAAGTTGAAAATGATGAAGAAAAGGAGTCCTGATGGGCTCCTTTTCTTATGCGTAATACCCCAGAATGTGCAGAAGTCGATACTTTTGATAGTAGTAGGTATCGATAGGTCTGCAGTCCGCATTAAATCCGTGTGCTGCAATCCATATCTGCGACGGATCTCCGGTGCCATCCGTGGCAACTACCACTGTAGAGTGTTGAAATACATCGCCGGCAAAAAGCATTTGGATCACATCGCCCGGCTCTGCCAGCGACAGATCCTGGGTTTCCAGACAGATGGGGCCCGTTGACGGTTCAGCACGTACAAGGAAGTTCCGCAGATATTCCACGCCGGTCCACGCCGGTGCCTTGTCATTGGGATCGATATAGTACCAGCCGAATATGGGTGTATAATTCATCACTCCTGTGCCGGCATAGATGCACTGAGATGCAAAGTTGGTACAGTCTCCACCGATATCGTCATAGCTGTAAAACAGCGGATTGCGGCTATAGGCCCATTTGTGGGCATAATAAACTGCTTGTGCCCGATCATAGGGTAGCAAGTCCATGGGTATCTCCCCTGCCCTATTCTATGCACTCCAATTCAGCCGGGTTATGCGGCCGCATTTTTCGCATTGCGAACTATGCCAACTACAACTACACCTACAACAGCAGAAACATATTCAACTGCAACAGCAAAAGCAAAGAGATGTTTTCACTTCCTGATATGAAGTGCACGCAGGCTGTTGGCAATGGCGATCATACATACGCCTACATCTGCAAACACAGCAAGCCAGAGTCCGATATCAGCAAGAATGGAAAGCAATAGAATGATGACTTTGACGGATAGCGAAAAGATAATGTTTTCTTTTGCGATCCGCATCGTTTTGCGTGCGATATTGACAGCCAGAGGAATGCGGCCGGGTTCATCAGACATGATCACCACATCTGCCGCTTCCATAGCGGCATCGGCACCAAGGCCACCCATGGCGATGCCCACATCAGCCGTCGCCAATACCGGTGCATCATTGATGCCATCACCGGCGTAAACACTTATACCGTCTGCTTTCAGTTCTTGGAATTTTTTCACTTTCTCTTCGGGGAGAAGCTCACCGAAGGCATGGTCCAGACCAATCTGCATAGCAATGGATTCTGCAATGCTTCTGCGGTCACCAGAGAGCATAACAAGCTTTGTAAAACCCAGTTTATGCAACTGTTCAATAGCTGTGCAGGCATCATCCTTTACAGTATCTGCTAAAAGGATACGTCCCAGATATCGGCCATCCCGGGCGATATAGATTGCTGTGGCAATTTCAATGTCGTCAGGCAAATTCGTATCAGCCAATAAGGCTCGTTTTCCTGCCAGTATTCTGTGACCGCTGTAAAGAGCTTCCACACCGTAGCCGGAACGTTCATGTACATCGCTTAAGCGCTCCGGATTGATCTCGCCGTGATAGGCTTTTACGATACACTTCGCCAGAGGATGGGTGGATTGGCTCTCCACATGGGCAGCCAACTCTAAAAGCGCATTTTCCGTAATACCTTCGCAGGGCTCAATTGCTACGATCTGAAACTCGCCGTGTGTTAATGTACCTGTTTTATCAAAGGCGGCAACAGTTGCTTTTGAAAGCGTCTCCAAATGGTTTCCGCCCTTGAGTAAGATGCCGTTATGCCCGGCACAGCCGATCCCGGAAAAGAAGCTCAGCGGTACAGAGATCACCAGGGCACACGGGCAAGAAATCACCAGAAATGCCAGCGCCTTATGAATGAAAGTGTTCCAACTGCCCCATCCCAGAATCGGCGGTAATATGGCCACCAATACCGCCAAGCCACAGACGATTGGGGTATAGATCCGGGAAAAGCGTGTGATGAAGCGCTCCGGCCGTGCTTTATTTTCCTGCGCATCCTGCACCTGCGCCATAATGCGGCTTACCGCCGAATCCGCAAAGGGTTTTGTCACCTCAAGGGTCAAAACACCGTCCAATACAATACAGCCCGCCAAAACGGTATCGCCTTCGCCATATTGCCGCGGCATGGACTCACCGGTCAGCGCCGAGGTGTCCACTCCAGATGTGCCGTCGGTGATAACACCATCCAGCGGAATCCGCTCACCGGGACGAACCGTGACGAGCGTCCCTACCGCAACCTCTGCCGCAGGAACTCTCCGGCCGTCACAGAGTGTGGCACTGTCAGGGCGCACATTCACCAGTGCTTCGATATTGCGTCGACTGCGATCCACTGCTTTGTCCTGCAAAGTCTCGCCAATGCTGTAAAGCAGCATTACCGCCGCGGCTTCGGGGTATTCTCCGATGCAAAAGGCGCCGATAGAGGCCACGCTCATAAGAAAATTTTCGTCAAAAATCTCGCCGTGGAGGATATTTTCCCCGGCCTCCTTCAATACAGGCCAGCCCACCGCAAGATAGGCGATGATACACATCACAATCTGCGCTGTCCCGTCAAACACAAGAATAGAAAGCAGCAGCAAAACAGCAGCCACACCCATCCAAAGATAACGAAGAAATTGGTGCTCTTCCCCACCATGCTCATGGTGCTCATGACCATTTTCACAATGCTTACAACTCATCAGCCGTCCCTCTCTTCCATTATATGATGAAATGCCATTGTAAAAATCTCTGACACATGCTCATCATCCAAAGCATAATACACAATGCGACCGGACTTGCGGCTCTTTACCAGTCTTGAATCCCGCAGGATCTTCAGCTGGTGACTCACCGCTGACTGGGTCATACTGAGCAGCACGCTCAAATCGTTGACGCACATTTCCTCGATCTGCAAAGCGCAGATGATGCGGCAGCGCGTGGAATCGCCGAACACCTTAAATAGCTCCGACACATCATAAACGGGTGTTTCCTCCGGCAAGGCATCTTTCACCCGTGCAATCACATCTTCGTGGATGATAGTATTTTCATGCTGCTCCATATTTCCCTCCTATATATGAGTGATTATTCATATGTTTATCTGCTCATATATATACTCTCCTTTCCGAAGGATGTCAATAGGTATTACAAGAAATGTATGAACAAGCGTTCAAATATTTTGTGAAAAGAAAGGGTGTCCGAAGACACCCTTTTCAGATCATACATTGCAATCAGGCTTTGCCGTTGCAGCCCAGAACATCCACCATCTTGTGAGCGACCATATCCTTGATGGCCTGGCGGGCAGGCTTCAGATACTCACGGGGATCGAACTTCTCGGGATGCTCATTTAAATATTTGCGGACAGTGCCGGTCATAGCCATGCGAATATCGGAGTCGATGTTGATCTTGCAGACAGCCATGGTTGCGGCCTTGCGCAGCTGCTCTTCGGGGATGCCCACGGCATCGGGCATCTTGCCGCCGTTTTCATTGACCATCTTCACAAATTCCTGAGGGACGGAAGAAGACCCGTGCAGCACGATTGGGAAACCGGGCAGACGCTTCTGGACCTCTTCGAGAATGTCGAAGCGCAGAGGAGGCGGTACCAGAATGCCCTTCTCATTGCGGGTGCACTGCTCGGGCTTGAACTTGAAAGCGCCGTGGCTGGTGCCGATGGCGATGGCCAGGGAATCGCAACCGGTGCGCTCCACGAATTCCTGCACATCCTCGGGACGGGTGTAGGAAGAATCCTCAGCGCTGACCTTTACCTCGTCTTCCACACCGGCCAGAGTGCCCAGTTCTGCTTCCACCACAACGCCGCGGGCGTGAGCATACTCTACCACCTGCTTGGTGATGGCGATATTCTCCTCGAAGGACTTGGAGGATGCGTCGATCATCACGGAGGTGAAGCCGTCGTCAATGCAGGACTTGCAGGTCTCGAAGCTGTCGCCGTGGTCCAGATGCAGGCAGATGGGAATGTCGTTCTCAATGACAGCGGCTTCCACCAGCTTCACCAGATAAGTGCGGTTGGCATAGGCGCGAGCGCCCTTACTCACCTGCAGGATTACGGGAGCGTTACACTCCTTGGCGGCCTCAGTGATGCCCTGAATGATCTCCATGTTGTTGACATTGAAAGCGCCGATGGCATAGCCACCTTTATAGGCCTTCTCAAACATTTCTTTGGAAGTTACAAGAGCCATAGGTATAATCTCCTTCTATTTAAAATATCAAAATAGTTCGTTCATTTGTACGGAACGTTTGTTATGTTCCTATTGTATCATATTTTTTAGAAAATGCAAGGCAAAACAGGTTTACAACGGTGTTTTTCCATGATAAAATAAATCCACTGCTATTATAGCACAGTTTTGTGCGTTTGTGGAGGTATTTTTTATGAATGAATTGCGCGGTGCCTGCATTATCGGTCAGTCTGGCGGCCCTACTTCTGTGATCAATGCAAGCGCTCTGGGTGTAATCGAAACCGCTTTAAAATCCGGCGTGATCACCCAGGTTCTGGGTGCTGAACACGGCATCAAGGGTGTTTTGAATGATCGTCTGTTCGATATGGGCAAGGAAGATCCCGCAGAGCTTCAACTGATGCGCTATACCCCCTCCTCTGCTCTGGGTTCCTGCCGCTATAAGATCGCCGATCCCGAAAAAGACGATACCGACTATAAGCGGATTCTGGAAGTTTTTAAGAAACACAACGTCCGTTATTTCTTCTATAACGGTGGCAATGACTCCATGGATACCTGCAACAAGATCAACAACTATATGCAGTCCGTTGGTTACGAATGCCGCGTAATGGGAGTACCCAAGACCATTGATAACGACCTCTTTGGCACCGACCACTGCCCCGGCTTCGGCTCTGCCGCCAAGTATATTGCCACTTCCATGATGGAAGTCTATCAGGATGCCCACGTCTATGATACCGGCATGATCGTGGTGATGGAGATCATGGGGCGCCATGCCGGTTGGCTGGCAGGCTCTGCGACTCTGGCTTCTGTATACGGCGCAGGCCCTGATCTGGTGTATCTGCCCGAGGTAAACTTCTCCATGCCCAAGTTTATTGAGGATGTCAAACGCATCTATGCGGAAAAGGGCGGCTGCATCATCGCTGTGTCCGAGGGTATCCACTATGAAGATGGCGATTTCGTATCCGAGGCCAAGACCTCAGGTACTGACGGCTTCGGTCACGCCCAGCTGGGTGGTCTGGCCACCATCCTGGCGCAGGTGCTGAAGGAAGAAACCGGCGCTAAGGTGCGCGGCATCGAGCTGAATTTGCTGCAGCGTTGCGGCGCTCACCTGGCCAGCGAGACAGATATTGAAGAGAGCTATATGGCTGGTAAAGCTGCCGTGGAAAACGCCATCAGCGGTATCAACGGCCGTATGATCGGTTTCGAGCGCGGCATCAAGGGCGGAAAGTACGCCTGCCGCACCAAGCTGCTGCCCCTGATGGAAGTGGCCAACACCGAGAAAAAGGTACCTCGCGAATGGATCAACGAGGCAGGCAACGGCGTGAACCAGCAGTTTATTGACTATGTATTGCCTCTGATCCAGGGTGAGCCCAACCTCCCCAAGGTGGATTCTCTGCCCCGCTTCTGCAAGCTGAAGAAGATTATTGCCAAGTAAAGTGAATAGTATAGCAAAAAGTCCTCCGCGACCACGGAGGACTTTTCCTATAGATTACAATATTACTTTTCGGTATTCCGCTCATAGATGGCAAGAAGGCCTTCCATCAACAGGTACTTATCATAGATCACAGGATTGCGGCAATACTTGGTGATCACAGGAGCAGGGGTACCCGTGGCAACAATGGTAGGTGTTTCGCCGGGGACGGTCTCGCAAATGCGGTCAATAATACCGTCCAACATACCAGCGGTGCCGTATACCATACCGTTACGCAGGCAATCGCTGCTGTTCTTGCCGATCAGGTTCTTGGGATACTCCAAAGAAATGTCGGACAGTAAGGCCGCCTGCTCGGAGACAGCATTCATGGACAGATACACACCGGGGAACATCAGGCCACCTTCATAGGTCTTTTTGCCGGAGATGTAAGAAATGGTTGTTGCTGTCCCCATTTCCACCATGATGATAGGAACGGGGTACTTCTCCAGAGCAGCCACAGCATTGGCCACTATATCAGCACCCAGCTGATTGTGTACTTCCATGCGGATGTTCAATCCGGTCTTGATACCGGGGCCTACGATCATGGGCGATTTCCCCAAAAGGCGGGTCAGGGCCTTTTCCATCATGAAGTTAATGCCTGGCACAACGCTGGAGAAAATGGCACCCGTTACGCTGTGGATATCATAACCATATAGCGCAAAGACGTTCATCAGATCTACACTGATCTGGTCAGACGTTTTCCGGGAATCCGTATCCAGAGAGGACAAAAAGGCAAGTTCCCTGTTCTCATTGAACAAGCCCACCGAAATATTGGAGTTGCCAATATCAATTGCCAACAACATGTGAATAGCCTCCCTCACTTCTCTTTTGCAGTATCATATCACGATTTTACCCGACCTGCAAGTAGAAATGCTGGATATGTCACCAATGCAACATTAAAGCTATATTACTTTACAGTATGATACAAATGAGGCCACCGCCTCCTTCGTTGATAATCCGCTCCAGGGTACGGCGTAGTTTTGCCTGTGCGTCGGCAGGCATATTTTTCAGTTTTCCCTGCAGGTCCTCCCCAACAATTTCGTGGAAGCTTCTTCCAAAAATATTGGACTGCCAGATCTTGCTGGTATCACCCTCAAACTCCTGCAGAAGATAGTTCACCATTTCTTCCGACTGTTTTTCGTTACCGACGATGGGTGATACTGTGGTTTCAATATCTGCGCGGATCATGTGGATAGACGGTGCGCTGGCCTTCATGCGCACGCCGTAGTGTCCCCCCTGCTTGACGATCTCCGGATCCTCCAGATTCAGTTCCTCTACACTGGGCATCACAATACCGTAGCCGGTATTCATGGCATCGTTCAGGGCGGCCGATACCTTATCGTAGCCGCACTTGACCCGGCTCAGTTCCGTCATCAGCTTCATCAGGTCACCATCATCGCGGACCTGCAGGCCAGATTGCTTTGTCAGCGTATCATAGAACAGTTCCTGCGGAAGCGCAATGGTGACCTGTACATTTCCATCGCCGAAATTGATGCGATCCACCGTTGCCGCACTGATGTTTTCCTGCCCTTCAACAGCGCTGAGACAGTCATCAATACCCCGAATCTGTCGAAGTTCTCGGCTCTTTTCGCCAATTGCTTTAAAGATGCCGCTTTTAATGGGATGATCTCCCGGCAATGCATCAACCCAGCCCGGCAGGTAGACATCCAGTTCCTGCAGGGGAAATGAATAGAGTAGTTCCTCCATCAGCTGAGAAAAGTCCTCGTCATCCATCCTCGCGCAATTCATGGGTATGCAGCGTGTATTGCAGCGTTTTTGCAGATCATCCGCAATGGACTGGGCACGCTCTCCCTGGGGATTTGCAGAGTTCAGTATCACCACAAAAGGCTTCCCGATCTTTTGCAGTTCATCGATCACTCGCTGCTCGGCATCGATGTAGTCCTCCCGTGGAATCTCCGTAATCGTTCCGTCGGTTGTGACAATGATGCCTACGGTGGCATGCTCTGTGATGACCTTTGTTGTCCCGATCTCGGCGGCCTCTGTCATGGGAATCTCATAATCAAACCACGGGGTATGTACCATCCGCGGTGCCAGATCCTCCAGCTGCCCCACTGCCCCCGGCACCATGTATCCTACGCAATCCACCATCCGTACCGAAAACTCCATGCCGCCGTCCATGCGGATCTGCACAGGCTCCTCCGGTACAAATTTCGGTTCTGCCGTCATGATGGTGCGCCCCGAACCGCTTTGGGGCAATTCGTCGTTGGCACGCTCTCGCTGGTAGGCATTGTCCATATTGGGCAACACCTGCGACTCCATAAAGCGCTTGATAAAGGTGGATTTTCCCGTGCGAACCGGGCCCACCACACCGATGTAGATGCTCCCGCCCGTCCGTTTGGCAATATCCTGATAAATGGTTGTATCAATCATATGCAATCCTCCCGCTCACTTCCGATTGTCCTATTACTATGTGGCCAAACGTTCGGATATGCAAAAAAGCCCTGCAGCTGTACTGCAGAGCTTTTTTATGATTCAATTCATCAATCCTGCTGCCAGTTATGCCACACGTTCTGGACATCCTCGTTATCGTCCAGCATATCCAGGAGCTTCGTCATGTTCTTCACATCGTCCTCGTTGGTGAGGGTGACATAGGTGGAGGGAACCATCTCGATATCGGCATTGGCAAAGGTGTAGCCTTTGCCTTCCAGAGCAGCCACCACTGCGTTGAAATCATCGGGAGAGGTGGTGATCTCAAAGATGGTGCCATCGGGCTCAAAGTCTGCAGCGCCGGCATCCAGAGCATCCATCATCACAGCATCTTCTTCCAGCTCACCCTCTTCATTATCAATGACGATCACGCCCTTGCGCTCGAAGGACCAGCTCACGCAACCCTGAGCACCCATGCCCTTGCCGTACTTATCCAGATAATGACGGATCTCGGGAGCGGTGCGCTGGCGGTTATCGGTCAGAGCTTCCACAATGATGGCGATGCCGTTGGGGCCGTAGCCTTCATAAGTAACGGACTCGTAGCTGTCGGTATTGCCGGAACCCAGAGCCTTGTCGATGGTACGCTTGATGTTATCGTTGGGCATGTTGTTGGCTTTTGCCTTTGCCACAACAGTTGCCAGAGCGGAGTTATAAGCAGGATCGCCACTGCCGCCCTGCTTGACGGCTACGATGATCTCCTTGGCGATCTTGGTAAAAGCAGCGCTGCGCTTTGCGTCAGCTGCACCCTTGGTCTTTTGAATATTGTGCCACTTGGAATGTCCGGACATAGTTCTCAGTTCTCCTTTATGCAATATTGAATGACCTCGTCAGTATGCGCGGTCGATTGTACAATGGTCAGTGCGGGAAAATCACATTTCAGTCTCGCCACGATTTTCGGACAGATCACGTTCTCGGTTGGAAAATGACCGGCATCAATCAGATTGAGCCCCTGTGTGTCCAGGAAATGATTGTATTTCAAATCGGAAGTCACAAAGGTATCACAACCTGCCTCGATCACCTGGGTAATGTATTCTCCGCAGGCACCGCCGCCCACAGCCACACGATGAACATTTTTCCCTCCGGAAATAAACCGTGCACCATTACAGCCTAACAATTTTACCACATGTGGTACGAATTCTACAAGAGGTAATTCACAATTTAGTATACCAATTCTGCCGATTTTTTCCGCATTGAACACCTCAATGCCCTGCAATCCCAGCATTTCTGCCAGAGTATCATTGATTCCACCGTCTGCAGCATCCAAATTGGTATGCATGCAAATGGCAGAAATGCGGTTTTCAATGAGTTTTGTCAGAATGTGGCCGCGAAAATCGTCGGTGGTCACGACGTTCAGGTTTCCTGCCAGGGGAAAAATCACAGGGTGGTGGCTGACGATCACATCGGCCGCCATGTCGATGGCTTCCTGCACTACCGCTTCGGTAATATCGAGAGAAACCAGCACCTTATGCACCTCCCGGTCTCCATCCCCAACCAAAAGGCCCACATTATCCCAATCTTCAGCCAGTTCTTTCGGTGCCCAGGCATAAAGGGCACTTTCTAACTTTCGTACGGTTATCATAGCGTTCTCCTCTTTTGCTCCAGCGCCTCGCAGATCAACTGCAGATCATAGGAACGGCCATAACTACAGCAGTCCCTAGCACGGCGCAGTCCCTCAATCGCCTGCTTGAGCTTGCCAATACGCATATCTAGGTACTCACCGTACAGGGGATCATGATCCAACATGACACCGCCGTATTCCTCCTGCTTTGTCAGCGGCTCCCTCTGCCCTGCCGTGATCTCCATGATAGGGTAAAGGTAATCCTTATCCCAAACCAGGCACTCGCTGCGGAAGGTAAAACCGTTTTTTGCCACCCAGGCACGCAGAAGTTCCACCTTCGTCATGGGCTGCAGGAAGATGCGACAGTTTCCCTCCGGAAGCCACGGTGCAGCAGACAGAATGGAGATAATGGTCTCACCGCCCATACCCGCAATTACAACAGTATCGGTCTCCTGCGGCATGATACCCACAAGCCCGTTACACAGGCGAAAATCAATGCCGGTCACTTCATATTCCGCAGCAGTGCGTCTTGCGTGTTCCAAAGGTTCAACGCCTACATCGGAGGCAATGGCAGATGATATACGGCCGTGTTGTAAAAGATATACCGGCAAATAGCCGTGATCCGTTCCGATATCCGCAAGCTTTGCACCCTGCGGAATCAGATCCGCCAGCTTTTGAAGTCTGGGTTGTAACTGTAGTTCCATAGCATTTCCTCATCACATGGAAAACCACGCATACGAATCGTCATATGCGTGGTCACTCATTATTAAGCGTTACCGTTTGCAGCTTCGTTTACCACTTCCAGCAACTTGTCCACATCGACGCCATGAACGGCGCAGGCCTCTTCCACGGTCTCACCGCGGGAGCTGGGGCAGCCCAGGCAATGCATGCCGATAGAAAGGAAAATGGGAGCGGTCTGAGGAGCGATATCCAGGATATCACCGATAATGGTGTCTTTTGTAATTTCAATCATGGGAAATACCTCCAAATAGTTTTTACAAAAGTAGTATACCCCATTTTCCGTCATCTTTCAACCGAAAGTTTATAAAAAGCGGCGCACATAAGTGCACCGCTTTTTTCATATATGTGTGTGGATGTGGAAGGATTAGCCGTTCTCGCGCATCTTAGCGAAGCAATCGCTGCAGTACACAGGACGATCGGACTTGGGCTCGAAGGGAACCTTGGCCTCGCCGCCGCAGGCAGCGCAGACAGCGGTGAAATACTCACGGGGACCGCGGGCAGCGTTCTTGCGAGCATCGCGGCAGCTCTTGCAGCGCTGGGGCTCATTCTGGAAACCACGCTCAGCGTAGAACTCCTGCTCACCGGCGGTGAAAACGAACTCCTTGCCACACTCTTTGCAAACTAAAGTCTTGTCTTCGTACATGATGTTACCCTCTCTTTGAGAAAATGAAATATATGCGTTCAGCTTCTGCTGATATCGCCGGATGATAGTTGCTGCGCGGCCTTACGGCGGATTCGTTGCACAGCATTTTCCACCGATTTCGGTGGCTTGCCCACAAACTGAGCGATCTCACTGCAAGTAAGACCCTTCAAATATTGTTCCAAGACTTTTATTTCGAATGCGGACAACTGTTTACAGACTAATCGGAAAAGAAGACTTGTCTTTTCCTCGTCGATAAGCATTACCTCAGGATCATCCTGCGCGAACACGGGATTGGCATCAAAGATGGAGGGATCATAAGGAACCGCTTGATTCAGGGGGGAGTGTTTGCCGGAATTGGCTGCCTTCAAAACAGAAAATAATCTGTTACGAATGCAGTGTTCGGCAAAAGTGAGAAATGCCGCATCATGTACAGGGGAATACTCGCGCATGGCTTTCACCACCGCCAGCATGCCCTCCTGCAGAAGATCCTCGCTGTCGCCACCGGCCAAGAAATAGGGACGCGCGATCCGGCGCACCAGGCGATGGCAACGCGCCGCCAGAATCTCCTCCGCATCGCGGTTTCCATTCTGGCTTAAACGGCATAACTCTTCATTGGTTTTCTGCTCCAGATCGGAAGCAGATAAACTTTGCTGATATAACATGGTTGATTATACCTTTTTGCAAAAGAATTTGTCAAGTCATTCGTGAAAATTTGTCACGATTTTACAAAAATATCACGTATTTCTCAAATCATGAGCTGTTCCTGTCCGTTACAGGGCAGGTGCAGGTGCTCATATGCCTTGGCAGTTACGCAGCGTCCGCGGGGCGTACGGGTCAAAAATCCCAGTTGCATCAAATAGGGTTCATACACGTCTTCCAATGTCACGGACTCCTCCCCGATGGTTGCCGAAAGAGTATCCAGGCCCACAGGTCCACCGCCATAGTTTTCAATAATGGCGCGGAGCATCCTGCGATCCACCTGGTCAAGGCCCAGATAGTCTACTTCCAGTGCCAGAAGTGCCTGATCGGCCAATTCCTTGGTAATGGTGCCGTTTCCCTTGACTTCAGCAAAGTCACGTACACGGCGGAGCATACGGTTGGCAATGCGAGGCGTACCACGGCTGCGGCGGGCAATCTCCATGGCGCCATCCGTTTCAATGGGAACGCCCAGAATATCTGCACTGCGCTTTACGATCCGGCAGAGTTCTTCAGGTGTATAGAGTTCCAAACGTAACGTAACACCGAAGCGGTCACGCAGCGGCGCAGACAGCGAACCTGCACGGGTCGTTGCGCCGATGAGAGTAAACTTGGGCAGATCCAGCCGGATAGAGTTGGCACTGGGGCCTTTGCCGATGATGATATCAATGGCATAGTCCTCCATGGCGGGATACAGGATCTCCTCCACACTGCGGTTCAGGCGATGGATCTCGTCTACAAACAGGATATCGCCCTCGCTGAGGTTTGTCAGCAATGCCGCAAGGTCGCCGGGCTTTTCGATAGCCGGGCCGGAGGTAATGCGAATGTTCACGCCCATTTCCTGGGCAATAATCCCGGCCAGCGTGGTTTTGCCCAGTCCCGGAGGGCCGTGCAGCAGCACATGATCCAAGGATTCTGTACGCCGGCGGGCCGCTTCGATAAAGATGGAGAGGTTTTCCTTGGCCTTGCTCTGGCCGATGTATTCCTCCAATGTTTTCGGACGCAGAGAAATCTCCTGTGCATCTTCCTGTAAAAATGTTTTCGCTACAATAGGTTCTTCGTATATATCCGTTCCGAAGTCAATACTCAAGAACTCTCCCCTCCTCTCACTTTACCATGCCTTTTAATGCCTGACGGATGACCTCCTCAAGCGGCAAAGCATCAACATCCACGCCTTTGAGAGCCGTACCGATCTCCTGGGCACTATAACCCAGCACAGCCAACGCCTGAGAGGCCTCCTGCGCCTTATTGCCAATCAATGGTGCGCTCATCATGATGGCAGTGCCGCCCATCGTAAAGCTCCCCTGCTCCTTCGCCAGTTTGTCCTTCAATTCCAAAATAATGCGCTGGGCGATCTTCTTACCGATTCCGGGAGCAGCACACAGTGTTTTTTCATCCTCCATCACGATTGCCATAGCCAGATTCTCCGGTGTGGTAGAGGAGAGAACGGAAAGCGCCGCTTTTGGGCCGACACCGGAAACGCCAAGCAGGAGTTTGAAACTACGCAGCTCATTCTGGCTGGAAAACCCGAACAGATCCACAGCATCTTCCCGCACATTCAGATATGTAAAGAGTTTTGCCTTGTCACCTTTTTTCAATTGGGACAGGGTGTAATTGGTTGTATTACAGGCATAGCCTACGCCGTTACAGTCGATAACTGCCAGATTCGGCTCAATTTCTGCGACAATTCCGTTCACATGATAAAGCATCACACGGTCTCCTTTACATTGGGATCTTTCCGGCGCATCAGGCTGGTGGCGCTGCGGGCATGGCAAAGAGCGATTGCCAGCGCATCAGCCGCGTCGTCAGGCTTCGGAACGGCCTTCAGCTTCAGAACTCGTCTGACCATATCCATCACCTGCCGTTTTTCCGCCAGGCCATAACCCACCACGGCCTGTTTGACCTGCATGGGCGTATATTCATAAATGGGAATTCCCTTCTTCTCTGCTGCACACAGAATCACACCGCGGCCATGGGCAACGGCAATGCCTGTGGTGATATTCTTGCTGAAGAAAAGTTCCTCAATCGATATTTCATCGGGCGCAAACAGGTCGATCAGATCTCCCAGATCCTTCTCAATCTGCGCCAAACGTGTGGCCAGCGGAAGCCCTGCTTCCGTGTTGATGGCGCCATACTGTATCATTTTCTGCTGAGCGCCTTCACAATCGATGACGCCAAAGCCGACAATGGCAATTCCGGGATCAATGCCCATGATTCGCATGACGCCACCTCCTGATATAATCGTACAAATGTATTATAACATAGTTGAAATAGCATGGCAATAACAATATAAGAAAACAGCCGCAAATTTGCGGCTGTTTTTATGCATTAAGCTCTGGGATGCGCCTTTTTATACACATCTTTCAATTCTTTATTGATCACATGGGTATAGATCTGGGTAGAGGAAATATCCGCATGCCCCAGCATCTCCTGAATAGAGCGCAGATCCGCCCCGTTTTCCAACAGATGCACGGCAAAACTATGCCGCAAAGTATGCGGTGTGATGTCTTTTTTGATATCGGCTTTATTCTGATAGAACTTGATGATTTTCCAGAACCCCTGACGGCTCATGCGCTCGCCGTTCATGTTCACAAACAGCGCCGGATCATTTTCGTCATTGATGATATGCGGACGGATATCCTTAATGTACACCTGCAGGGCATCGATCGCCGTCTGATAAAGCGGAATGCTTCTGGACTTTTCACCGTGTCCCTTGCAATGAATCATTCCCAATGTGAGATTTACATCGTCCACATCAAGATTGATCAGTTCGGTCACTCGAATGCCGGTAGCATAGAGCAACTCCAGCATGGCATGATCACGGTAGCCCTTTTCATCCACGCACTCCGGCTGCTCCAGAAAAAGTTCCACTTCCTTGCTGGTCAGGATCTCAGGATACTTGCGCTCCACCTTCATACCGGAGATCGACTTGGCCGGGTTGCTCTTCATCACGCCCGACTGCATCATGAAGGTATAAAAGGATTTCAGCGTAGCTGTACAACGAGTAACAGTGGCAGGAGATTTCCCCTTGCTGTTTAAATAGAGCAGATACTCTGAGAGCGTTTCTTTCTTTGCTTTTTTCAGATCCGGCATACCACTGCCGACCATCCAGGTGCGGAACTGGGTCAGATCACGCAGATAGGAACTGAGAGTATTGCCGGAAGCATGTTTCTCTTCCGATAGATAATCACGGTATGCCTCGATATAATCTGCCATACTCTCACCTCCTTAAAAAAACTTATCCAATAGTAAAGGCAAAAAACGACTTGCCAGAACAGTCTCTATCGTTGCGCCCAACAGCAGAATGAAAATGCAGCATAAAAGCACCTGAACAGGATGCATCTGCTTCTTATTTCGGCCCGATAACCGCTCTGTATGGCGAAAACCACATACGAACACGGACACCGGAACCAGAAAGAGATAACGGCTGCCAAGCAACACAAGTGCAATTAACATGCCGCCGCTTCCGCAATGAGCAAAAGAAAACAAACTCAGAGACAGTAAAAAGCTCTGTACAAACAACAGCAACGGCAACAAAAACTTTTCCCACGGACTGTAAGAAAAAATCAGCGCCAAAACCGGTACGCGATAATAAAGCAACAAGCTTTGCAAAAAGCAAACCGGAAAAGCACCCTTGTCATCAAAAGAGCCAGCCTGAAAGAGGAGATCCGATAACGCAGTACAGGAAACGGGAAAAAACTCCGTATAGAAAAAACCTCCCAGAGAACCCAAAACAAGCGGCACAAAAAGAAGGGCATAGCAGCGCCGTTTCTCATCAAAAAGAAAACGACGTGATGTAAAGGAATAGTGGTGCATACGGATCTCACCTCACAAGAGTCTATGAGGCAAGTCCGAATAATAGACGCCGTACGCCGCAATTATTATAATATGGCAAATTCCATATCTTCGCAAGCACTTTCGCGTTTTTTGCGCAATTTTGTGAATTACGTCAAAACGTTATGTTAACAATTTTATGTTAACAATGTAAATTTGTTGACGTTTGCTTTTCCCCTTCCCAAATGTTGGGTTCAATTCACAAAGTCTTGTACTACATATTGAATTGTCGAAAAATATTGTTATTTTTTCGACGGAGATCAAATATTTTTATTCATTTGATGTAACCAACGCTTTTTGTGATTTTTACCATTTGACATTATCGTGTTACAACTCTGCGAACAGAATTATGTTTCCTTTGTTTGCCTTTGGGCGCTTTTTTGCCGGGCGAAATAACAGCTCCAACCACGGCCGATCCGATACCTATGCCTGCTGTTTGTAAGACACTGGTGATATCTACCGGTTCGTTTGTCTCCATCAGCACAGCTATGCCGATCCAAAGAAGCATCGGCATTATTACCGCAATGCACGCTCGCCAGATTTTACCCCCCTGCCCTGTAGATGCATATGCACCCGCAACGATTGATGCAACGGCTACACAAATCATAACCGCATAGGCTTTACTTGCCACAACTCCGAAATACACTGCTGTTGTGTAGATCATCAGCAGCCCTGTAAATAGAACTGCATGAATCGCCATGGCCACCATTGTTTTTTTGGAAAACAGTTTTTTCATAAAAAAGCCTCCCTCATATGCTGTTCAAGCATATGAGGGAGTGTGCTTAAAATATGTGAATTATTCCTTGGTCTCTTCCACAGGAGCCTCTTCCACGGCTTTTTCCTCAACCTTGGCAGGCTTCTCATCAGCCTTCTTGGCCTTGGTTTTGCCACGCTGCTGTGCAGCAGCCTGCTCATCCAGGGTGCCCATCTGGCCGATGGCGGACTTTACAAATTCAATACGAACGCGATCTTCGCTGGTCTCGATGACCACGGTACGATCGGTGATAGCAACAACACGGCCATACACGCCGCCAATGGTGGTCAGCCAATCGCCCTTCTTCAGGTTGTTGCGCATCTGCTCAGCTTCCTTCTTGCGCTTGTTCTCGGGACGGATCAGCAGGAAGTAGAAGATGGCGACCATCAGGACGATCATGATGATGGTGGAACCACCGCCCTGGGTAGCAGAATCACCGGTAGCTGCTGCGTATGCGGTATGAATCAAATTAAACATGGTTGAACTCCTTCTTTACAAATGTAGTAGTATTATATCGAACAATCAATTATTTGGCAAGTGGTTTCCAATATTTTATACTCGTTCCTGGAGCTTTTCACTGTACTCTGCGCGGAAATCATCGAAAAAGTCACCGTCGATGGCGTCGCGGATCCGCTGGGTAAGTTTGTTGTAGAAATACAGGTTGTGCATTACTGCCAGACGCATACCCAGCATTTCCTCAGCCGCAAAAAGATGGCGAAGATAGGCGCGACTGAACTGTCTGCATACCGGACAGTCGCACTGAGGATCGACAGGGCCGTCGTCCAGCTTATACTTGGCATTTTTGATATTCAGTGTTCCCTGCCAGGTGAAGAGCTTCCCGTGGCGGGCGTTACGGGCAGGCATCACGCAATCAAAGAAATCCACGCCACGGGCCACACCCTCAATGATATTGCTGGGGGTACCAACGCCCATGAGGTATCGCGGTTTATCCTCCGGCATATAGGGTTCCACGGCGTCGATGATATCATACATTGTCTGGGTGGGCTCACCCACGGCCAGACCGCCAATGGCATAGCCATCGCAGTTAATCTCGCGGATCTGCTTCATGTGCCAGATACGCAGGTCAGGGAACGTGGCACCCTGGTTGATGCCGAAGAGCATCTGTCCGGGGTTGACGGTATCCGGCAAGGCATTTAACTTGTCATGTTCCGCCTTACAGCGCTCAAGCCAACGGAGTGTACGTTCACAGGATGCCTTGGCATACTCGTAGGTCGCTGGATTCTCCACACACTCGTCAAAGGCCATGGCAATATCCGAGCCCAGATTGGACTGGATCTGCATACTCTCCTCGGGACCCATGAAAATACGGTGTCCGTCCAGATGGCTGGCAAAGGTAACGCCCTCCTCTTTGATTTTTCGCAATCCCGCTAGCGAAAACACCTGGAATCCGCCGCTGTCGGTTAGGATGGGGCCATCCCAATTCATAAACTTATGCAGGCCACCCATCTGACGAACCACATCGTCACCGGGACGCAGGTGCAGATGATAGGTATTGGACAACTCGATCTGGGTGCCCAGTTTTTCCTTTAGGTCAATGGCGCTGACGCCGCCCTTAATGGCCGCCTGTGTGCCTACATTCATAAACACCGGGGTCTGCACGGTGCCGCCATGGGCACATTGAAACTGACCGCGGCGTGCTTTTCTCTGTTTTTTGATTACCTTAAACATCCGTTATTAATCTCCTATTACGCTACTACACCATAAAAAATCCAAGGCACAGAGAGAGTATCACCAAAAACAGGGACAGTCCCCCCAATATGCCGGCCATTGTCACCTTAGTTTCATTCCGTTTTCCCGTAATAATCAGCAAAATGGCAGCAATCAGGCATACGGCAGCGCCTGATAACGCCAGGATCAGATACGTCTTCATATCGTTTTCCTCACTGAATAAACATCGCATCGCCGAAAGAGAAAAAGCGATACTTTTCTTTCACGGCCTCTTCATAGGCCGCCAGCACGCGCTCTCTGCCGGCCAAGGCGGATACCAACATGATCAAGGTGGATTCGGGCAGATGGAAGTTGGTGATAAGGGCATCGAGAACCTTGAATTTGTAGCCGGGATAAATATAAATGTTTGTCCAACCGGCAGAGGGTTCCATGGTGCCATCTTCTTTGGCCCAACTTTCCACCGTTCGGCAGGAGGTGGTTCCCACACAAACTACGCGGCCGCCCTTTTTCTTCGTTTCGTTGATCAGCTCTGCCGTCTCGGCAGGAACGGTGCAATACTCGCTGTGCATCTCGTGGTCCGTGATCTCCTCTTCCTTTACGGGACGGAAAGTGCCAAGACCCACATGGAGCGTCACATAGCCGATGTTCACGCCCATGTCCTTGATTTTCCGGAGCAATTCCGGTGTGAAATGCAAACCCGCCGTAGGAGCCGCAGCGCTGCCCACCACCTTGGAGTACACAGTCTGGTAACGTTCCCGATCCTGCAGTTCTTCCTTAATATAAGGCGGCAGCGGCATTTTTCCCAGACGATCAAGTACTTCCAGGAAGATGCCCTCATAGTGGAACTGTACCAATCGGTTGCCGTCAGGCAGAACCTCTGCGATCTCTGCTGTGAGTTCGCCGTTTCCGAAGGATACCTTGGCACCTGTTCTCAGGTGCTTTCCGGGCCGCACGATACACTCCCAGAGGCCATCGCCCTTGTCGATGAGCAAAAGCACCTCACAGGCACCGCAACCGGGCAATCGCTGACCGAGAAGGCGTGCAGGAAGAACCCGGGAATCATTTAAAATCAGGCAATCGCCGGGGCGGAGATAATCGGGCAGATCAAAGAAATGCTGATGATGCCACTCCCCTGTCTGCTTATCCAGCACCAGAAGACGGCTTTCATCACGCTTTTCGATGGGAGTCTGGGCAATGAGCTCCTGAGGAAGATCAAAATAAAAATCATGTGTTTTCATGGCAATACGCTCGTTTTCACAAAATATCAGTGTGCATTATATAATGAAAACTCTGTTGATGCAACTGTTTTAGACAAAAAGAATGCCGTGCTATGCACGGCATTCTTTCAAGAAACGATTACACCACAACGGCGCGGTGGAACACCTTCTTGCCCTTTTTGATGACAAGGCCGTCACCGGTGAACTGCTCCAGACCGTAGGCGGCATCAAAAGCGTCCACCTTCTGATCGTTGACGCTCACACCACCCTGCTGAACCAGACGGCGGGCCTCACCCTTGGAAGCGCAGAGGCCGCACTTCACCATCAGGCTGCAGATGTCGATGGCACCGCCGCCCAAATCGTCGGAGGTCAGTTCCGTAGTGGGCATATGCTCGGTATCACCTGCACCGGCAAAGAGGGCCTTAGCAGCGGCCTGAGCCTTGGTGGCCTCTTCCTCACCGTGGACCAGCTTCGTCAGCTCGAAGGCCAGAATCTCCTTGGCGGTGTTCAGCTGGGAACCCTCCCAGGAATCCATCTTGTTGATCTCCTCCAGAGACAGGAAGGTCAGCATACGGATGCACTTCAAAACGTCAGCATCATCCACGTTGCGCCAGTACTGATAGAACTCGAAGGGGGAAGTCTTCTCCGGATCCAGCCACACGGCGCCGGATGCGGTCTTGCCCATCTTCTTGCCCTCGGAGTTCAGAAGCAGCGTGATGGTCATGCAGTGGGCATCCTTGCCCAGCTTGCGGCGGATCAGCTCCGTGCCGCCCAGCATGTTGCTCCATTGGTCATTGCCGCCGAACTGCATGTTGCAGCCATAGTGCTGGAACATGTAGTAGAAGTCGTAGGACTGCATGATCATGTAGTTGAACTCCAGGAAGCTCAGACCCTTCTCCATGCGCTGCTTGTAGCACTCGGCGCGGAGCATATTGTTGACGCTGAAGCAGGCGCCCACCTCACGCAGAACCTCAATATAGTTCAGGGGCAGCAGCCACTCAGAGTTGTAAAGCATAAGGGCTTTACCGTCGCTGAAGTCGATAAAGCGCTCCATCTGGCGCTTGAAGCACTCGGCATTGTGGACGATGTCCTCCCGGGTGAGCATCTTGCGCATATCAGTACGGCCGGAGGGGTCGCCGATCATGGTGGTGCCGTCGCCGATGAGGGCGATGGGCTTGTTGCCGGCCATCTGCAGGCGCTTCATCAGGCAAAGAGCCATAAAGTGACCCACGTGGAGAGAGTCGGCCGTGCAGTCAAAGCCGATGTAGAAGGTAGCCTTGCCGTTGTTGACCATCTCGCGGATCTCTTTTTCGTCGGTGACCTGTGCGATCAAGCCGCGCTCCACCAGTTCTTCATAAATTCCCATTTGTTTGTGTATCCTTTCGTATATATAAATTTAATGTTGGTTGTCAGGGGGAAGAAAATCGCCCTCCGTCTTTCGACAGAGGGCGATAGAATATCGCGATACCACCTCTTATTTGCCGACTTTTCGCAAAGGCGGCCTCAACAGGTGCCGAAGCACACTATCGCTATAACGGGCGAACCCGACACATTCCTACTTGCAAAATAGCGTTCAAACGGCTGCTCCGGGATGTATTGGTCACATCTTCCCTCTCCTCCTTCCACCAAGCAGAGGCTCTCTTGGCAGGTCGGGTGTGATTACTTCTTCCCTTCATTGCAGTATGGTATGAAATTATTGTTGGTATTATAGAAAATTTGGTTCACTTTGTCAAGGGACAAAGCGCAAACAGACCCCGATTCTGAAAAATCGGGGTCTGTGAATATGGTCAGATTACATCTTCACTGCGCCTTGCAGTTGGGCACCGCGCTCCACAGAGATTGCCTTTGTTTCCACATTTCCGTTTAACCTGGCAGTACTACGAAAAACAGCCTGCTCCTCCACCAGAACATCTCCGTTGATTCTGCCGGAACAATTCAAGCTCGATGCGGAGATATTGCCCTCTACCGCAGAGTCGCCATCCACGTCTACACGATCTGTCACATGGCAGTCACCAATGAGCTTGCAGCCCACCAAACGCAGGTTTGCCGCGCTGATGTTTGCTGTGGTGTCGGAATGAAGCACAGCACAACCACTGACTTCCAGCGTTCCTTTAAATTCGCCCAGGATTTCTAAATCGCCATCCACCTTCAGAATTCCTTCCATATAACAACCGGCGGCCAGATATGAGGCACCTTTGGGCGCAGTCAAGCAATTATTGATGTCCACAGTGGGCGTATTTTCAGGCTTCATAACGGGGGCATCCTCGGTGGCGGGCTTTTTCCCCTCCGGATTTCCCACACCGAACATATCGTAGACAGCTGTTTTGAAGCTGTTTGTTGACTCGCTCGTCAACACTCTGCTTTTTTTCATCAGAAGTTCCTCCACATTGTTGTATAAAATACCATACTTTCCTCTTTGTTCAGATTCCTTCAAAGGCTGTCTTGTTCGTCTGCTTTTCTTTCGGCGGCATACCCAAAAAGCAAACCCGGAATCCGATAAATCGGTTGTCGCAGTGTCTTTCGGTAATCCTCTTGCAGGCAATAGAAAATATCGGAAGATGATTTCAGAATATGGCGTGCCGCACGTTCATCGGCAGTGCCACGCACAGCTTCCAGACCACGGCGATGAAGCTCCATCTGCTGCTGTGCCAGGCGCACTTTATCCCGCTTATCGCGCAATGCTCGGCTGGCCGACAGAAACCATACGATGAGCAACGCACTGATGCTGCCTCCGGCTACAAAGCAGATAATCGTATACCCGATAAGCCCTCACTCCTTCCCACTTGATATCGAATTGATGTTATCACAGATTTCCATCAGAAACCGTCAACTGCCTGAAATGTCAAAATATCGCCCCGAAATGCAATATCTGACGACTTGCGAGATGAATCGGTCTGGGATATAATGTTTATGTTGTGCAGGCTTGAAGGAGGAAGAAGTTATGCTGAAAGTAGCAGTTTGTGATGATGATTCCCAGATGCTGACCGATCTGGCGGCGCTTCTGGGCCGATATCAGCAGGAAAAGCATATTGTGCTCACGGTGGATGCCTTCACAAGTGCCGTTGAGCTTCTGAGTGCTCTGCGAACAAAAGACTACGATTTCCTGATTATGGATATTCTTATGCCGGGGCTCACCGGTATGCAGGCCGCCCGGGAAATCCGTACTTATAACACGCATCTGTCTTTGCTGTTTCTCACCTCCTCGCCGGAATTTGCTGTGGAGAGTTACAGCGTGGATGCCTTCTCCTATCTGCTCAAGCCTGTCAATGAGAGCTCTCTGTTCCCCGTACTGGATCGGCTGATGAAAAGGCTGCTCCGCTCTGAGGAAGCGCTGACGCTGACATCGTTTTCTGGGATCGTGCGCCTGCCGTTCACGGCCATTGAGTTTCTGGAGGTCAACAGCAAGCATCTGCGCTTCTTCATGGAGGACGGTACCATTCAGGAAATACCGGGCACCCTTTCGGAGTATGAGCCTCGTCTTCTCTGTCACGGCGAGTTTTTCAAGGTACATCGCTCCTACATTGTCAATCTCAGCCATGTGCAGTCACTGGATTCCAAGGAGCTGACCACATACAGCGGCAAAAGAATACCCGTGGCACGAGCTCTGGTACCGCAGGTACGACAGAAATACACAGACTATTTATTTGAGGAGAATGTATAATGGCTTCCTGGGAAATTGCTCTGGACTTTTTGGACTATTCTCTTATCACCCTTTATGGTTTTCTGCTGTGCACCGCTCTTTGCGGCGGCTTTCATAGCCGTAAAGAAAAAAGAGAATTGACCATTGTACTTCTTTTGGTCATACTCCTGCAAACCGCCAGTGCCGTAACCCTTGGTCTGGAAACAACATTTAAGATCTATCCGCTGATCTGCCATATGCCCATCATTTTCGTGCTGCATTTCAGCCAGAAGCATCCATGGAAGCTTAGCATCGTCGCATTACTGACCGCCTACTTCTGCTGTCAGATTCCCCGCTTTTTTGCCAAGCTGGGTGAATGGGTCTTCCAAACCCACGCAGCATATCAAATTGTTTATCCGTTGGCTATCATTGCAACATACATTCTTCTGCGGTGCTACTTCTGCCGTGTGGTCAATAATGCGATGACCTACTCACGCCGCTCTCTTCTCATTTTCAGCGCTGTGCCCGCTTTTTATTATCTGTTTGACTATGCCACTACGGTCTATACCTCTGCATTGTATAGCGGCATCAAGGCACTCAGCGAGTTTATGCCCGTTGTGCTGGCTCTGTTTTATGTGGTCTTTATCACCCTGTATCACGAGGAAACGCAGAGACTCTCCGAGGCAGAACTGCAGAACTCTATGATGGAAATGTCTATCAAGCAGTCAGAGTCAGAAATCACAGCACTGCTGAGCGCACAGGAAAAAGGCGCCATTTACCGCCATGATATGCGTCACCATCTGACCATGCTCACAGGTTTTCTCGCCGATGGTAGGACTGCAGATGCGCTTTCTTACCTGGGTGAGGTACAGGAGGAAATCCAGCGAATTACGCCAAAACGATATTGTGAAAACAGCAGTGTGAATGTGCTGCTCAGTGCCTTTGCAGAGAAAGCTTCCGCCTGCGGCATCCGTTTGTCGTCGGATATTACGATACCAAAGCAGTTGGCCATTCCCAACATGGAGTTCTGCTCCCTTCTATCCAACGCTTTGGAGAATGCCATACGTGCTGTAAACGGTGTATCCGCCGAAAAGGAAATCACACTTTCCTGCCGTATCAAGCGAGATAAACTGTTGCTCTGTGTCACGAATCCATATTCCGGGGCTGTCACCATGGCCAATGGTATCCCCGTTTCCGATAAACCCGGTCACGGCTTTGGCGTGAAGAGCATTCAGTCCATTGTTTCCCGGCACCATGGAATGTGCATCTTTACTGCCGAGGACGGGATTTTCGTTCTGCGAGTTGTATTGCCCCTGCCATGATGAGTTTTTTCACACACTCTAAAACCAAAAAAAATTCTGACCCCTAGCGCGGTGCGGAAAACCCCGCCCCGCTCTCGGTGTTTTCAGGAGATCAAACGTATGGAATCAAATGAATGATTGTCAGGCTGTTTTTTTCTGGGCGGACAGAGCCTTAACGCCCTGAACGACCAGATCAATGGCCAGAATTACCAGCAGCACGCCAAAGATGGCACGGATATAGAACCATACCACACCTTCGCCGCCGGCCATGATACCGACAAACTGTGCCTTGATGGTGAAGGCAAGAGAGGTCAGCGTCACGACGAGCATGAAAGCCATGGGGATGTAGAACATCTTGTTGTTGCGGCCGATCTTACCCAGCCAGCAGCACACAGCCAGCAGACCCAGAGCAGCCAACAGCTGGTTGGCTGCGCCGAACAGAGCCCAGATTTTGGCGTAACCGGTGAGGCCCAGCACAACGCCGGCCACAACGGTGATACCGGTTGCAACGAAGGGATTGGTGATGACCTTGCGCCAGCCGGTAAGATCATCCGTGGTCTTACCCACAGGGGTAAACAGCTCGGCAAACATATAGCGTGCCAAACGGGTTGCGGTATCCACAGAGGTCAGGCAGAATGCGGACACGGCCAGGATCAGCATGGAATATACCACGTTGTAGCAGCCGTCGCCGAAAAGCTTGGAGAACATGGAAGCAAGACCGGTTGCAAAAACGACGGTGGGGGTAACGGTGGTACCATCAGCATACTGGTTCCAAATGTAAGCAACAGCGCAGACGGAGATCAGAGCCAAAACGCACTCGATGAGCATGCCGCCGTAAGCAATGGGCTTGGCGTCCTTTTCCTGGTTGAGCTGCTTGGAGGTAGTGCCGGAACCCACCAGAGAATGGAAGCCAGACACAGCGCCGCAGGCGATGGTAACGAACAGTGCGGGGAACAGATAGCCCAGAGACGTGCCGGTAGGTGCCAGCGTATCCACAAAACCGGTGAAAGCAGGCATTGCTTCCATGGAGGGATGGCAACCGATGATACCCACAACAGCCAAAATCATCATGCCGTACAGCAGGAAAGAGCTGAGATAGTCACGGGGCTGGAGCAAGATCCACACGGGAGTGACAGATGCAATGGCGATATACAGGCCGACGATCACCATCCAGGTGGTGTAGCTGAGGTAAATGGGGTGCCAGTTCAGGCCGATGGCCATGCAGACAATGATGCCCACCACGCCGATGACTGTGGAGATACCCAGAGGAGCATTCCGGCGATAGACAAAGAAACCGAAGAGGATCGCCAGCAGGATGAACATGAAGGAAATGATGGCGGTGGAAGCGTTGGCAGCAGAGGCAGCCTTGTCCAGCACGCCGTCCACATAGGTAGCCTTAAAGGTGTTGGCCACGATGGAAGCAAAGGCTGCGACCACCAGGATAAGGGTCAGGTAAGAGAAGATGATAAACAGCTTCTTGGCCTTGGGGCCGATGGCGTCGCCGATGACCTCGCCGATGGACTGACCCTTATGGCGGATGGAGGCGAACAGTGCGCCGTAGTCATGGACACCGCCGAAGAAGATACCACCGATCAGCACCCACAGCATCACGGGTACCCAGCCGAAAACGGCGGCCTGAATGGGGCCGTTAATGGGGCCGGCACCGGCAATGGATGAGAAATGGTGGCCCATCAGCACGGGAGCTTTGGCAGGGCAATAATCCTTGCCATCCTCCAACTCATGGGCGGGCGTGATGTTCTTGTTATCCACGCCCCACTTTTTGGCAAGCCATCCGCCGTAGAAAATGTAACCACAGAGCAGGACAACGATGCCAATGATCAGGAACAATGCAGCATTCATATAGTTTTCTCCCTTCTTAATAATGTGGTTTTCTGCTTCGCTTTATCAAACAGCGTTGTTTCCAACAGCTGTGCTGCGCTTTTTCCTCCGGCATTGGAGAAGGCTTTACGGTCAGAAAGAACCGCAAGGGACGTATGAAAATCCATCCACCCCCAGAAGGACAGACGAAAGCTATGATAGATCCGACACCGCCGCACCGCACGCTGCGCCGCCTCATCGCAGGTGTCGCAGAGCACCATGACAGTGATGTAACTGTACATATGCTCCGGACCTGGCTGAATTTTTTCCATGCCATGGGTATAGGCATAATTCTCAAAAGTGTGATAGAGGTCTTCAGTCAGGTGAGAAACCGAGAACAGGTAGATATACTCATGGCTGTTGGCCTGCCAGAGTTTGGCCTTACGACTGAGCACATACTTTTCAGAATGCTCATGGAACTCACAGAGCGCTACCAGCGGCACCTGTTCCTCCTGCGGATAGGAAATGTCAAAATAGCCTGCATACCGCTCCAGCAGCTTTTCCTGTGCTTCACACCGTGTGGTAACCATTCTCTTGCCTCCTCACATCCAGCATATCCATTTCCCCGGTTAATCATCTTTCCCGTTGTGCAACAAAAAATATGTTCCGAATAATACACCAGCACTTTCGCGCTTTCAAGTATGAAAGTATACAAAATTTTATGCTGAATTTTGTGAATTATTCTCTCTTGAATACACAATCATCCTGTAGTATGATGAAAATGATCCACATAAGCGGCGTTTTATTTCTTTTTGCGAAACAATTCGGTCATTGACTACGTTACGAAGACAATTTCCCCATAAATTGTTTGTCTTCACTTTTGTCAGCAAAATCGCATTTACTCTGTAATACGCCATGTCATATAAAAAAACCTCCGCATCTGCGGAGGTTTTTTCCTGAATATTATGGTGAATCGGTGCCGGTAACTCTCAAAGTGTACCGCGGTATTGTTCTGCCTGCGTCAGCAATTCCTCTGCTCCTTTCAAAATGGCCTCGCTCATGAGATTACCGCCTGTCAGACGTCCTAATTCACGGCAGCGGGACTCTCGATCCAGGCAACTCACCTGCGTGTAAGTACGGCCGTCGCGCTCTATCTTTTCCACAGAGAAATGATTGTCCGCCATGGCGGCGATCTGTGGCAGATGCGTCACGCACAACACCTGTTTGCGTCGTGAAATCTGGGCCATCTTCTGAGCCACCTTCTGTGCAGCCCGGCCACTGACACCGGTATCCACTTCGTCGAAAACCAGTGTACCAACCTTGTCCTGCTCGGACAGAACGTTCTTCATGGCAAGCATAATACGGGCCAGTTCGCCACCGGAGGCAATCTTATGCAAGGGTCTGAGCTCTTCGCCTGCGTTGGCAGACATTAAGAAACGTACCCCATCCATACCACTGGTATCCAGCTCCTTCTCCGTGAATTCCACTGAAAAGCGGATCTTACCCATATCCAGCTGAGACAGCTCGGAAAGGATCTGCTTTTCCAGCTCTGCTGCCGCCTCTTTACGGCAATCAGAGAGTTCCTTTGCAGCGGATTTTGCTTCTTTTTCCATGACCGCACGTTGCTTTTCCAGATGGGTGATGGCATCACCGGCATACTCAATGGCATCCAGTTCCTGCTTGCACTTGTCCAGATACTCCAGCATATCTTCCACAGTTGCGCCGTATTTTTTCTTCAATCGATAGAGCTGATCCAGGCGACTTTCCATGGTGTCCAATTCGTTGGGAGAGAAATCAAAGTCATCTTTGGCGGAAGAAACGGTGTCGGCAATATCATAAACCTCACTGTACAAATCCTCCATCCGCTGCCACAGGGCATCATAAGTTCCGTCAATGCTTCTGATACCACTCATAGCATTCTGCGCCTGCTTGAGCAACTGCACGGCACCGCTGACGCTGTCATCCCCGTTGAGAGCAAAATCTGCCTCCTGCAGGGCTGAGATCAATTTTTCACCGTTGCGCAACAGATTGCGGCGAGAGGAGAGTTCCTCTTCCTCCCCGGCCTTTAATCTGGCCTGTTCCAGTTCTTTGATCTGATACTGCAGGGAATCGATTTTGCGTGCTTTTTCCGCTTCATCCATCTGCAATGAAGCAATTTTGCGGCAAATATCCGACAAGCTATTATACTTGTCAGTATATTTATTCATCAAGCTTTGTGTCTTGCCGAAAAGATCCAGAAACACCAGATGCTGCTCCTCTTCCAGAAGCTGCTGGCCGTCATGCTGACCGTGGATATTCAGTAGTCGATTGCCAATGGCACGTAGCTGTGCCACCGTGGCCGGTCGTCCTGCGATGCGGCAAAGATTTTTTCCGTCCGCCATCACTTCGCGCTCCAGGATCAGATTGCCGTCCTCATCAGGGGAAACGCCCAAGTCGGCAAAATCGTCTGCGGAAACTCCCGAGAACCATGCGCTGACATAGGCCTTTTCGGCGCCGGTACGGATCAGTTCGCGGGAAGTGCGCTGACCCAAAACGGCATTCATGGCATCAATTACGATGGATTTACCCGCACCGGTCTCACCGGTGAGCACATTAAATCCACGTGCAAAGGTGATCTCACAGCGCTCGATGATCGCAATATTCTCAATATGAAGCAATTCCAGCATGGAGAAGCCTCCTGTTTTCCTGTCTTCAGTGTTGTATCTGCTCCCGAACGTCCGCGCAGAACATGGCAGCAGAATCGGTATCCCGCATCACCAGAAATACCGTGTCATCTCCGGCCAGAGTGCCGACGATGCCCATGCCCTCCATCTTATCAACAGCTGAGGCTGCTCCGCTGGCAAGGCCTTCCATTGTTTTCAGCACGACAATATTCTGGGCATAGTCAGCGGAGAGCACACACTCGCGGAAGATGGTGCGCAGTCGATCGGCAAAGTTCAGGTGATTCTTCTTGGCAGAAACGGCATAGCGATATCCACCCTGCCCGGTGGGTTCTTTGATGAGATGGAGCTGCTTGATATCCCGGGAGATGGTGGCCTGTGTGGAGCTGATACCGGCTTTTTCCAGGCGGGATAAAAGCTGTTCCTGAGTCTCAATGCTCTCGGCCTCAATAATCTCCAAGAGCTTTCTCTGGCGATCATTTTTCATAGTTATAAGCCTCCAGTCCCATTTTACTGTCTAAAATTTCGCAGAAGCTCTTCTTGCTGAGCCGAACCAGTTTCGTTTGGAATTTTGCCTGCCGTACACGGATCCGGTCACCGTTTTTCAGGCTGAAAGCGCGGCCGCCGTCGGCACTTAAGTACACAAACTTACGATTGGCATCTGCCGCCTCGATGGTGATCACATGCTCCGGAGACAGCACATACACACTGTTTCGGGTGGAATGAGGACAAATGGGGGTGATAAGCAGGTTTCTGGCAGTGGGCTCCACAATGGGGCCACCGGCTGCCATGGAATAACCGGTGGAGCCTGTAGGCGTGGAAATGATCACGCCATCACCTGTCACACGGGTCAGGAAGCCCTCCTCGGTGGAGATCTCCAGCCTTACAACTCGGGCAATAGAGCCCTTAGATATCACGGCATCATTCAGGGCAATGTTGCTGTAAACCGCCCGGTCATCACGAAAGACGGTCACATCCAGCATCATGCGGGATTCCACATTGAAGTTCCAATCCTTCAAATCCCGCAGGCGGTCCAGTTCGCTGTGCTCCAGCTCGGACATAAAGCCCAGACTGCCCAGATTGATACCCAGTACCGGCACATTGTGCAGTGCCACAGTTCGAGCCAGGTGCAAAATAGTACCGTCACCGCCGAAAGCGATCAGAAGGTCAGCGTTCCGGATCTCCTGCTGCAGCTCCTGGGTAGGGACGTCCATATTTTCATCGCCGTCAATATGAAACGGCAGGCAGATCACCGTGGAAAACCCGATACTTTCCAGGATGCTTTTCGCCTCCTGGGCCACTTTCAATTCTTTATCCCGATAGGGATTAGGGCATAAGATCACTCTTTTATTCATGATGCCCTCCTTCCTTCAGTTCACCGTGCGAATCCGCCACAATGGCCTTTAAATCATATGTACCATCGGGATCATCGCATTTGCGGAGATATCCCAAGTATTCAATATTCCCCTCCGGACCGCGGATGGGAGAAAAAGTAATTCCCTGAATGGAAAAATGATTCTCATGGGCGTGGTTCAGGAAATTTTCCAAAACCTCCAGATGTACGTCCGGATCCCGCACGACACCTTTTTTCCCAACTTTTTCCCTGCCCGCCTCAAACTGGGGCTTGATCAGGCAGGCCACCTCGCCGCCGTCGCGAAGAAGCTCATAAAGAGCCGGAAAAATCAGTTTCAGAGAGATAAAGCTCACATCAATGGATGCAAAGTCCAGTTCATCCGGCACTTCATCGCGGGTTAACGTGCGGGCATTGGTCTTTTCCAGGCATACCACGCGCTCATCCGTCCGCAGTTTCCATGCCAGTTGATTGGTACCCACATCTACGGCAAACACTTTCTTTGCACCGTTCTGAAGCATACAATCGGTAAATCCACCCGTGGAGGAGCCGATATCGGCGCAGGTCTTGCCATCCAGTTGGATTGGCCAGGTCTCCATGGCCTTTTCCAGCTTCAATCCGCCGCGGCTGACATATTTCAGCGTCTTACCACGCACCTCAACAGAGGCATCATTGGGCACCGCCGTGCCTGGCTTGTCCACTTTCTGATTATTCACAAATACGATGCCGGCCATGATGGTGGCCTGCGCTTTCTGACGGCTCTCCTGTAAGCCACGCTCCACCAGGAGCACATCCAATCTTGTTTTATTGCTCACGGACAGTCTCCTCCATGGTCTTTGCTATGCCCTCGGCATCAATGCCTAACATTCTGTACAGTTCTTCCACTTTACCCTCCGGGGCCATTTGACAGCCGGAATTTTTCAAGATCAGGTTCTGCGGGCAGTGACCAATCTGGGTCATGATGGCAGATATTCGCTGTCCTACACATCCCACACCCATGCAGTCTTCTACCACCATCAAAAGCCGATCCTGCGTCAGAGCAGCTTTCACCATATCACAGGTGATGGGTGCAATATGGTTCAGCTTCACCACACGCACCTCAATACCCTTTTGGTGCAAAATATTCGCGGCGGCAAGCACCTCGTTGATGAGAACGCCGTAAGAAACGATCGTTCCGTCTTTTCCCTGGCGCAGTTCAGTGCAGAATGTGTCACCGCAGTCGCCGGTATAGGCTCCTTCACGGCCTCGGGGATAGCGCACGGCAACGGGACCGTCCTTTTCCAAAACAGCACGCCGCAGCATGGAGCGCAGTTCCGCGAAGCTGGCCGGACAATAGACCGTCATGCCGGGGATCTGGCTGAGATACAGCGGATCAAAGCATCCGTGATGAGTTTCTCCGTCAGCACCTACCAATCCGGCGCGGTCAACGCCAAAGGTCACATGCAGCCTCTGGAGAGACACATCATGAACCAGCATATCGTAGCCACGCTGCAAAAAACTGGAATACACGGCAAATACGGGTTTTAACCCCTGCTTGGCCATACCGGCAGCCATAGCCACCGCATGGCCCTCGGCAATGCCAACGTCCGAAAATCTGCCGGGATACTTCTCTGCAAAAGACGATAGTCCCGTACCGGTAGTCATGGCTGCTGTGATAGCACAGACGGTTTTATCCTCGCCCGCCAGGGAAACCAACTCGTCTCCGAACACGTCGGAAAAGCTCTTGTCAGTTGGTTTTGTATTGCCTGTTACGGCATCAAACACACCGATTCCGTGAAACTTTCCGGGGTTTTCCTCAGCCGGTGCGTAGCCTTTTCCCTTTTGGGTCAACACATGGACCACAACGGGACAGTGCAGTTTCCTGGCCATAGTGAGCTTCTCCTCCAGTTCCCCCACATCATGGCCGTCCACAGGTCCGAGATAGGTAAAGCCCACATCCTCAAAAAAGGTACTCAAAGGCAAAAAGTACCGTTTCACAGCTGCTTTTACGTTATGACTCCAGCGATAGAATCCGCTGTCACCCACCAGTTTACGATATTGCTTTTTCAGTTCATTATACCTGGGTCGGGTGCGCAACTCCGCCAGATGGCGGGACAGTGCGCCCACATTGGGCGCGATGGACATTCCGTTATCATTCAGGATCACGATCAGCGGCTCGCCGCTGGCACCGGCATTGTTCAAGCCCTCGAAGGCAAGGCCTCCCGTCAGGGCACCGTCACCAATCAGCGCCAGCACGGAATAATCTTCTCCGCGGATGGTACGCGCCTTTGCCATACCCAGCGCAACAGACACGGAATTGGAAGCATGGCCGGCAACAAAGGCGTCATGTTCGCTCTCTTTCGGCTTGGGAAAACCGGAAATACCGCCAAACTGACGCAGGGTATCAAACAGTTCCTTTCGCCCGGTCAGCGCTTTATGAACGTAGCACTGATGACCTACGTCAAATACCAGTCGATCCTTTTTTGTGTCGAACACGCGATGGATGGCCACCGTCAACTCCACTGCACCCAGATTGGAAGCCAGATGTCCACCGGTCTTCGATACGTGTTCTACCAGGAACGTTCTCAATTCATCGCAAAGCCGCAACGTTTCTTCACTTTTCAATCCCTTCACATCAGAAGGACTGTTGATTCGATCCAATATCACACCGAAGCCCTCGATCATTTCTTATTGAGATGCAGTGCGTGCAGAATACATGCCACGCGATAAACCACATTTGTGCAGTCGTCAATGGCCGCTTTTTTGCCAAGTGCCTTGCCGCCGATGGTCAGTCCTGAAATCAAGGCTGTCACACCAATGGAAATAAAAAGTGCAGGCCAGTGGAATGACCTCTGCAGCTCCACCACGATCACAGCCGCCGTTGTTCCGCTGACAATACCGCAGATATCACCCACCACATCGTTGCAGAAACTGCTGACATGGTCAGCATTGTTCAAAAGGCGAATGGCTTCACGGCCGCCCTTTTCCTTATGTGCCGCCATAGAGTGAAAGGGCCTGGGATCTGCCGCAGTCACCGCCACACCGATCATGTCAAATACGATGCCAAGGCCGATAAAGACAATCAGAACCACCACTGCCACAAGCCAACCGGCACCGTCCAGAACTGAAGACGAACCCAGGCTCAATACGGCAGACAGGGATACCGCTATCAAAAAAGCCGTCAACGGCCATCTATTCTTTTTTTGTTTCTTCGGATTTGACAAAATATATACCTCTCAAAATGAAATAGAGCAAAAACAATAGCTCGAAAGTAATTTTTATAAAACTGAACAGGGCAACTTCGGAAGTTAATCTTGCGGCTTAGGTACGGGTTGGTTTTCCCCATGACGCACCTCTCGTTGCCGATGGAGGCGGTTTCCCTTTCAGCATCATGTTGCGCGGTTACCCCTCGCAATACCCGACTGCCACTTAGTCCGCACTGCAGTCCCTCCAAAGTCCCTTAAGGACAGCCTAGGTGATTTCCACCGCAGTCAAACCGTTTCTTATCCTCTTTTGCAGACAGGGTTTCAAGGGAATCATCCGCCATCTCCGGCCAGAGATGGGCGAGTATCAGCTCCCCTATTCACACGGGTCCACGCAAGGCAGGCTACTCTGCACACAGCGTTAAGGCGAAATTCGCCCACGCACCGCATTGCAGGTTTCAAATCATCTGCTTCGTAAAAAAGTCGCTTAAACCACAAAGGGAGTACGCTTCTCCACAAGAGCAGGTCTCCACGTAAACAGGGTCGGGTCCTCCATGCCATTGGAGAGCGCCCTGAATCCGCAGGCGTGATTTACACGCCTCCCTCCAGCACCCACCCCAAACTGGGCGTAAGAAGCAGGCACCAGAGGTTTCACAGTTGTGCCCTTTAAAGGATTTTTAGGCCCTTCTTAGGAAACGGCAGATCTGACTAGGATACTGCGCCGCTGTTCAGTAATTTATTATGATACCACACTTATTCTGTATTTACAACTGAAATATGCACAATATTCATTGAATATGCAAAAAGAGTCGGCCCTGAGAGCCGACTCTTTTCCGAAACAGTTTCTTATTTGATGCGAGATGCCATGCGGTCAGCCAGTTCCCACAAAAATGCATGATCCGGCCAGGATTCCACTGCAGACTTTGCATTCTCGCTGCACTGTCTGACCAGCTCGCGGCACTTGTCGATACCCAGCAGATCTACCATGGTGATCTTTCCCTCTTCTTTATCGGAGCCGATGGGTTTACCGAACACTTCCACATCGCCGATCACATCCAGGATATCATCCTGTATCTGGAAGCCGAGACCGATCTCATCGGCAAAGCGAATGGCCTGGGAGCGCATAGCTCCATTCATATTGGCAGCAATGCAGCCCAATTCAGCGGCAGCGGAGATCATCACGCCGGTCTTCAATCGATTTAACTCCGTCACACCTTCTACCGTGGTCACATCACACACGGTATCCAACACCTGACCGCCTACCATCCCATAGGCACCGCAGGCCTTTGCCAATACCTGCACGGCCGCTACACGACTCTGCGCCGTCATGGTGGGAGCCTCTGTAATGATACGGAACGCCTCCGGCTGCAGAGCATCACCGGCCAAAACAGCCAGAGTTTTGCCGTACACCTTATGGCAGGTGGGCTTGCCGCGGCGCAGATCATCATCGTCCATGCAGGGCAGATCATCGTGGATCAGGCTGTAATTGTGCACCAATTCCAGTGCGCAGGCATAAGGAATCGCCAGATGCCAGTCGATGCCGCCCTGACGGGCCATCTCCATTGTCAAAACAGGGCGAATCCGCTTTCCACCGGCCAGAATACTATAGCGCATTGCCTCCAACAGTGTGCCGAAGTTTTTCTCTTCCGTGAAAAGTCCGTTGAGATATTTTTCAATAGCTTCCTGATAGACCTGATATTGCAATTCGTAATCCATGGTTACTCCTCAGATAGAAAATCGGTTTCAACAGGTGCCCCGTCAGCACCTTTCATCAGCTTGACCACCTGCTGCTCGGCAGTGTCCAATTCCTGACGGCAGGAACCAACCAGTGCCGTTCCCTCCTCAAATAGTACAAGGCTCTCGTTCAAAAGAGCATCGCCCTTTTCCAGTTTGCCCACGATTTCTTCCAAACGAGCCATTTTCTGCTCAAAGGTCATATTTTCCATATTCATTCTCCTTTTTCGGTAACGGTACACCCGAGACTTCCCTGCCCCAGTTGGAGTTTGATGTGCTGGCCCACTGCGATCTGTTGGGCCGATTTGATCACCGCGCCATCGGTGGTCTGCGCCATGGCATAGCCGCGGCTCAACACCTTCAGGGGAGACAGCGCATCCAGTGCGGCGGTGAGCTGGGTGAAACGCCGCTGCTCTTTATCGACCCTTCCCCTGCTTAACAGCGCCAGCTGGCTGTGGAGTTTGTCCAACTGAAGACCACGATCCTGCAAAAATGCCATAGGATCCGTCATCACACGTTTTTGGGACAGCAACTGTAAATGCTTTTTACTTTGCAGTACTCGATTTCTCTGCGCCTGCGCCATACGGCCCTGACTCTGCTGTAACCAGGTCAGAACGGCGCCCATATCCGGAACCGCCAACTCCGCTGCATTGGACGGCGTAGAGGCTCGAACGTCCGCTACAAAGTCGGAGATGGTCACGTCCGGTTCATGGCCCACGGCCGAAATCACCGGGATCTCCGAATCGTAGATGGCCCGCGCAACGCGCTCGTCATTAAAGGCCCACAGGTCTTCAATGGAACCGCCGCCGCGACCGGTAATGAGTACATCCGCCAGTTGCCAGCGGTTGGCATATCGAATGGCACCTACGATCTCAGGCGGTGCTTCCACACCTTGCACACGCACAGGTAAAAGCAGGATCTTTGCGATGGGATACCGCGCCCGCAGGATCCGGATCATGTCGTGCACCGCCGCACCGGCGGAACTGGTGACAATGGCAATACGTCGAGGATACCGGGGCAGCGGCTTTTTATGGCCTGCATCGAAAAGTCCCTCTGCCTGCAGCTTCTCTTTCAGTTGCTCAAACGCCACATACAGATCTCCGATACCGTCGGCATGGAGAGATGTGCAGTACAACTGATAGGCCCCGTCTCTGGGATAAACCGTGATACGGCCCGAGGCAATCACCTTCATGCCGCTTTCCGGTCGGAATTGCAGGCGCATGGCCGAACCTTTGAACATCACGCACCGAAGGGCGCATTCCCCATCTTTCAGGGTAAAATAGTGGTGCCCGGAGGGATATATCTTATAGTTGCTCAGTTCGCCGCGGATCATAATATTCTGTAGCGGCGGCACATTGTCCATCAGATCTTTGATAAAACTATTGACTTCTGTGACGGAAAACACATAGGGTTCGTCCATAAGACACCTCCTTACCGTGGATATTCATGGGAAAAAGGCAGAGCCAAAAAGCTCTGCCTGAAAAATTACTCTTTGATTTCCTCTCGCAGGAAGCTGCCCAGAATACCGTTGACAAACTTCACGGTTTCCGGTTCTTCATACTTCTTTGCGATCTCCACCGCCTCGTTGATGGCAACACCGTGGGGAATGTCCGGCATGTACATGATCTCGAACATAGCCACACGCATGATGGCGGAAGCCACTAAAGAGATGCGCTGAAAACGCCAACCCCTGGCATACTTCTCGATATATTCATCCAGCTCTGCGGCATGCTCGGACACACCGGAAACCAGGCGGCGAATGTACTCCAACTGCTTTGCATTGGGCAGGTCGGCATACAGCTCACATTCCACAGCAAGCTGAGCGAAGTTCTCCGACGTCAGCTGTTCATTGAGAAAGGCCTCCGTATCCAGGTTGGTATAGCTCAGGGCATAGGCCATGTGGGTTGCGATCTCTCGTGCAGTATTGCGTGTCATATCTCTCTATCCTCGCTTCGTCAGTTAAAGCTGATGCCGCCAACATGGACATTCACAGCGCTGATTTTAAATCCGGTCATGCCTTCCAATGCCGTATATACAGCGTTTTGCACTTTTTTGGCGATCTCGCCAACATTGCAGCCGTATCGCAGCATCACGAAAAGGGTAACCGCGGTGGCGCCGTCTTCGGACTTTTCCACACGAATGCCCTTTGCCGACATTTTTTTATTCTTGCCACCCATAAAATCGGCGACATTCCCGGCCATCAGGCTACTGACGCCGTCTACTTCCATCGCGGTATTGGCGGCGATGGAGGCGATCACCTCATCGGAGATCTGGATGGAGCCCAGTTCCTCCTGATGGGTCATGTATTCACGATTATCAGCCATAGGACATTCTCCTTATCTTCTCATTCGTGACAGATAGTATATCATTTATTTCACAGAATTACAACCGTTAATTTGCCTCCATGATCTTGATCTGATTTGCACTGTAGGATGTTTCATTCACCACAATGTCCTTGATGCGGGCGGCATCTACCTCGTCCAACCCGTCTGCATCGGATACCACCACGCTGCAGGAATCCACACCCATAAACACAACGCAGTCGGCATAACCCTTGGCCGTGACCAGACTTTCGATCTGAGCCTCCGCTACCGTGTAGCCCGCCAGTACCTGCAGGGTCTGGGAGGCCTCATTGAGTACATCCTCTGTTGCATTTTCATCGATCTCGGCCTGCTCCAGCATGCTGATGGCGCTGTCTCTGGCCTGCTGACGGTTCAGCCGTGCCGTAGCAAAGTAATCGTCGCCGGCAGAGGTCTCCATCGTTGTTCCTTCATTGACAAGTGTTGCTTCACCAAGCACCTTCCCTGTTTGCGCCACATTGCCGGCATAGCGCCAGTTCAGAAACACCGATGTTCCCACCAGCAACAGAACACCCAACACAACAGCATGCCGCTTCCAGTTCTTTTTCAAAGATATCTTTTTCATCTTGCCCTCCTGCATTATTCATGATTGCCACTGCACCACAGATATTTTGTCGCTGCCCAGTCCGGTAAGAACAGCCACGGTTTCCATCACCCGCAGCCGTACCGTACTGTTCTGCGCCCCTTCACATACCACCACCGCTCCCTGATATACAGGATAGATTTCTTCGGTTACCACCACTTCCTGATAACCGCTGCCGCGATTGATGGTGAGCACCTCGGACTGCTTTTTCTCCTCTTCCTGCCGCTTGGTATCGTTTTGGTCCTGCGCCAGTGTAAGCTGTGAGGAACTCTTCAGTGTCAGCATCACATCTATGCGTCCTACACCGTCGATCTTTTCCAGGATCTCCTCCATACGATGCTCTGTCTCGGCAAGAGAAAAGCCGGTTTCTTTCTGCTCTGCTTTCTCTTTTTTTGTCCCCATCGGGATCGCCATCAGCAAAATTCCGGCCAGAAGAACGATGATTACAAACTTGGCCTTTTTCAGTTTCTGTTTCCATGTGTCCCATTTCATGCTCATTCTCCCTGCCAATGTTGCTTTTCCCGAACAATCGCCAGATCCTGCTCGATAGCCTTGGACAACTGTGAATGAAAGGGAATGTTCAAGCTGACCTCTGTCGGATATGGCACGCCCTCTGTCTGCTCGCAGGCAACTTCCGCCTCACATGTAATACCCATGGTACTTGCTGTTTTTGCAATATATGCGGCGGTCTTGTCCGCTATGATTGCGCTTTGCCGGGAAATCAGATCCTGCTGATAGGTCTGCGTTTCACTCTCCACAGTACGGAAGGCATCTTCGTATCGGGAAAAGATATTTTTCAAATCCCACTGCAGCAGCGGCCTTACCATCACCAGCAGCATGGTAAGCCCTGCCAGCAGCTTGCAGATTTTGCGGAAAGTCCCGTCTGCTACCAATCCACAGAGGAGATTCAAAAGAAGAGCTGCCGCAAAAACCCCCAGAAACCAGATGCGAAGTTCTGTCATGTCACCACCACCGATACGCAGGATGCAATGGATATCAGAAGCAAAAGCGCACAGCTTCCCGTCATGCCCAGCACCAGTCCAAAAGCGCCGCCCAGATCCGCGATGTAGTTACATACCTGACTGACGCCGAACAGTGAAGCCAGAAACCCCGTCGCCTTGTAGAGAAGATACTGTACCGCCATGGTGAGAAACGGTGTCAGGCAACTGGCCAATACCGCCAGCATTCCCACCACGCCCAGCGTGTTTTTCAATAGCCCTGCACTGTACAGAACACTCCCTGCGGCGTCGGAAATAATGCCGCCCACCACGGGGACAGCCGTAGAAATGGCGCTTTTGGTCAGTTGGAGCGTCAGAGCGTCTGCCGAAGTCGCCGCGGCGCCCGAGATTGAAAGATAACCCACAAAAAGAAGCAGTGATCCCGTCAGGATCCAGCTGATCGCTTTTTTCATGCCAAGGGCAAGAGAATTCAGATTCTGCTCCGGAAGCAAGGCTCCCATAGCGACCGCCGCAATGTAATAATATGCAAGCGGCAATAGGAAATCCCGTACAAGGCCGATCAGCAGGTTAGCAAAAAATACAGTGGCCGCCTGCCGCACTCCCGCCGATATGATGCCGCCTCCGGCTGCCACCGCTGCCGCCAAGCTGGGTAAAAGCGCTTTTGAGAAAACATCCAGCTCCTCAGTGAGTTGTTGTCCCAGCGCCATAATAGATGTCATTTCCCGGGTAGACAGCATTGTGATGGCCACAATACCTGCAGCCGCTACACACTTTTGCAATTGTGGTGACTGATCTATTTCCACGGAACCGGCTACAGTACAAACCGCCACAACGCACAGTATGGCGACAGCGCTTTTCAGACCGCTGCGTCCAATGCCCGGCAAAAGATCGGTTACCATTTCCCACAGGTGCTCCATGCCCTCCCGCAGAGAAGATGGCTCATCCATTTTCTCGATGATATCTCTGGCTTCTGAGGGAAGCGCATCCTCCACAGCGCCGGGTAGTTCCCCATGGGCAATGCAGGGCTGAATGCACCACCAAACAGCGACAAGCAGAATTGCTTTTTTCAGAGTAGTGACGACAAAAGTTCCCATACCGACTCCCATAACGGAATAGATGCAAACAGGCAAAAGACCGTACCGGACAGTTCTACTGCCGAGGCCATGGCGCTCTCCCCGGCATCTCGGCATAGATCCCCGCTCAGATGCGCCAAAATGGCAATACCCACCACCTTGCACAGCGGCGCAAACAGTTCTGCCTCCAAACCCGCAGACGAAAGAACACCTTCTGCAAATGTGATGGCCTCTCCTGCCTTTGAGCCCAGCAAAAGCAATGCGGCAATGCAGGCGCCCAAAGATATACAAAAGGACAATCCCGGGCTTGTACCCTTTATCAGCAATGCCAGCATGCAGCACAGCAGCGATACCGCTGTCACCTGAAAGACACCTTCCATCACAGCGAAAACAGACTTTTCACCAGAGAAAACAGATCCGCGATCTGCTGCAGAAGGATCATCAAAACCACAACAAGACCGGCAAGGGTCGTCAGGAGTGCCTGCTCATCGCGTCCGGAGCGCACCAAAATCAGGTTCAATACCGCCACAAGAATCCCAATGGCCGCGATTTTAAAAATCAGATCAACTTCCATGACTCGCCTCACATCAGCAATATGATCAACAGGCCCGCTCCGCCGCCGGTCAGTGCGATGACCATTTTCCCTTTTTCTTTCTGCTTTTCTTTTTCCGTCCGTAGGGCCCTCTTCAATTCCCCTGCGAGATATAGGAGTCCCTCTGTGAGATGCTTCTCATCACCGGAGAGGTCTGCGTGTGTCATAATGGTTTCAATCTCACATTCATTTTCAGAAAAAGCTTTTTGCCAAGATATTTGTAAAGGCATTCCACTTTTCATGTTAAGCATGAGTTTTTGAAACGTTTTACCGCAACAGGGGCGGTTTGACAGCTCTTCGAATATATCCGGAAGCGTTCTGTGCTTCCAGCGAATTTCTGTTGCAATGTGTTCCAGTGACCAGATCAGCTCCGCCATATACTCTTGGCGAAAGCGACATTGCCGATAGTATGTAATCACAGTGCTGAGTGCCGACAAAAGAATGAAAATTGTGCCTACTGTTTTCCCAAACATCACAGATTCTCCACCTTGTAAATCCTGTTTCCCTGATCCAGTGAAATCTCCACGACTCTCTGGAAAATCTGGAGCTTCAGCAGTCGACTGAATAGGGGTTTTTGCCTCAGTTCTTTTACGCTTTGTCCGTGGATCGTCGCCAGGATCGCCGCCCCGCCATAGGCCGCAGTTTCCATAGCGCGAAGATCCTGTTGCGCCGTGATCTCATCTACCGCAATGATCTGCGGATTCATAGCCCGCGTAAGAATTTCCATGGCAATTGCCTTCGGACAGCCGTCCAGAATATCCGTGTGACAGCCGACATAAAACTGCGGTTGACCGCGATACATCCCGGCCACTTCCCCGCGTTCATCTGCCAATGCAAGGCGCATGGCCGCATATGTATCGGTGCCGTCAGACAGTAACCGTACCACATCACGCAGAAGCGTTGTCTTACCTCCACCAGGCGGTGAGATGATCAACGTACTGCAAAACCGATTCTCCTGGAACAGCTGCGGCAGCACCGCATCCGCGATACCGCGTTTTTCTTTTCCAATTCGGATGGCTGCAGAGGATATTTCGCGCAGATTCGTGTTCACACCGTCTGTGAGCACCGTGGTACCGCACAACCCGATACGGAATCCACCGCCTGCGATCAGATATCCCTGGGCCAGCGTCTGGGATACCGCATAACGGGAGTATCCGCAAACGGTATCGCATAGCTGCTCCAGCTCCTGTGACGTTACCACCTGCCGAGCTTCCTCCTGTGACACAAGCCGCTCTCCTTCCGGCAGAAGCAGCGTCAGTGGATGTCCTACCCTCAAGCGGAATTCCTCTGTACGCTTTTTCAGATGATCCGGTACCTGCCTTGCCATGTACTGCCATTTATTGGGCAGAAGTCGGCTGGCCTGTTCGTATCTTTCTATGGCGTCCAACATGTATTCTCACTTCCTTACATAGCCACTGTATGAATGGTTGTCCCCTTCTATGCAAGTTTCCATAAAAAAAGAAAAGCCCGCTTCCGAAGAAGCGGGCTTTGCGCATCATTCACTTCAGCCATACAGTGCAGAAAGGATCTTGGTATAGACGCTCTCCGGATCTTTCTCGAAGCGTTCCTGTAAGGAGCGTGCCATCTCCTCATTGGCCACCATCAGGCTCAGATCCATCAGCTCGTCCACCTCATCGCTGAGATGGAGCGTAACGGTGTATGTCCCGTTTTCTCTGCGCAATACCTTCCCCTTGATACGGGAACGGCGCAAAAGCTCCTGGTTGAAATACGCAATCTCCTTGTCCGCACGAAGCCGTACCGAAAGCGGCAATGCGGACTCACAGATCTCGCTGTTGCGGATACCTTTGGCAGTAATGGTATACGCTCCGTCCTCGTTACGATACAGATGCTCCGTGGCTACCAGATCGTTGAGACAAACGGAAAAGTCGAAATAGTTGATGCCGTCGTCGATCATGGTCAGTTCCTGCATATCGGATGCACTCACCGGATCCTGCAGACGTGCCGCAATATACAGAATGAGAAATCGAATCTCCAATTTATCATGGATAAATCCAACTGCCATTATGGTTCTCCTTTCTCAAATGTCCCATCACTTCCGCTTGACCACCACATTTTCTTCGCCCAGCCACAGGCGGCATTCCTGTAGGAAAGCCTCATGGGCGCAGCATTTTCCGCCCAGCAGGCGACCGGTATCCGCCACACGGATCTTAACCGTATCCTCACCTTCAAACATGGTCATCACACGATCTATCTGTCGATAGGCCGGGCAGTCGGCACTGGGCACTTTCAAATAAACGGTGACAGCGCCCGTTGATATCGGCAGCTCCACCGGCTCCTCCACCGCGTCACCGCCGGTTTCTCTTTTCCGCAGCGGTTCGATGGAATCGCACATCAGCTGGGGCGGCTTTTCATCTCGGACAGAAAGCTTGCCGCGCACCAGTACCGGCATATTGACCTGCATGTAACTTCCGCATTGCTCGATGACACGATTAAAGCACAAAAGCTCCATGCCGGAGAGCTCATCTTCCACCATAACATAGGCCATGAGCGTGTTGTTCTTGGTGGTACGGGTCTTGGAAGATGTCACGATACCGGCGATGGTCACCGACTGTCCGTCGGAGAAATGAGATGGCCCATCCTCCTGGGCAAAATCGTCCAGAATGGCATGTATCGACACCGCACCGGCCGCTCTGGCCGCCGTACGGTAATCGCTCATGGGATGACCGCTGAGGTAAAGGCCTGTGGTCTCCTTCTCCATAAACATCCGCTCCGTGGCGGAAAACTCCGGAATATCCAGCAAAACCACATCGTCTGCACGCTGAGAGCTGCCACCTGTCATGCCGAAAAAGTCCAACTGCCCTTCCACATTCGCTCTCTGGCTGGTGGCAATGGAGTCCAGCAGTTTCTCGTAGACCTGAACCAGCTGAGAGCGGCGGGCTCCCAGGCTGTCAAAGGCACCGGCGCGTATCAGGTTCTCCACGGCACGCTTGTTCATATCCTTTGCGTCGTACATGCGGCGGCAGAAATCCTGGAAGGAGGTAAAAAGGCCTCCCATTTTCCTTTCCCGCACTACATTCTGTATAAATCCTCGGCCGATGTTCTTGATGGCTACCAGGCCGAAACGGATGCCGTCTTCTTCCACGGTAAACCGGTCAAAGGAACGGTTTACATCCGGCGGCAGCAGCGGGATCTTGCAGTTGCGGCACTCGGCGATATACTCCGCCACCTTGTCCGAGTTATCCAGTATGGAGGTAAGCAGGGCCGCCATATATTCTTTCACATAATGGCACTTGAACCACGCCGTCTGATAAGCCACCACCGCGTAAGATACAGCGTGAGCCTTGTTAAAGGCGTAGTTGGCAAAGTCATAGATCTCGTCATAGATGGATTGCGCCACTGCTTCGGGAATGCCGTTGGCCACACAACCCCTGATATTACGCTCACTGTCACCGTGCAGGAAAGCTTCTCGCTCCTTAGCTACGTCCTTGGCCTTCTTCTTGGACATGGCGCGGCGCACCATGTCGGCCTGACCGAGGGAATAGCCCGCCAGCTCCTGGAACACCTTAATGACCTGCTCCTGATACACGATACATCCGTAAGTACCCCGCAGGATAGGCTCCAACATGGGGTGCTTGTAGGTCACCAGCTTGGGGTCATGCTTGCAGGCGATAAACTTGGGAATGGACTCCATAGGGCCGGGACGGTACAGGGCAATAATAGCCGTAATATCCTCGATATTCTCGGGTTTCAGGCCCAGACATACGCCGGTCATGCCGGTGGATTCCATCTGGAACACGCCGGAGGTGCGACCCTCGGTCAGCATACGGAAGACTTCCGGATCATCCATCGGGATCTGCTCCAGACGGAAATCCGGTTCATGCTTCTGCACCATCTTAACGGCATCATCCAGCACCGTCAGGTTGCGAAGTCCCAGGAAGTCCATCTTCAAAAGGCCCAGTTCTTCCAGAGTGATCATATTGTACTGGCAGACAATGGAATCCTCGTTTCTCGCCAGAGGTACGTACTCATAGACGGGCTTTTTGGTAATCACCACACCCGCGGCATGGGTGGAGGCATGACGGGGCATTCCCTCCAGAGACCGGGCCGTGTCGATGAGTTTTTTTACTTTTTCGTCGCTGTCGTAAAGGTCTCTTAATTGTTTGCTGAGCTTTAACGCCTCGTCCAGTGTCATATGCAGAGCACCGGGGCCGGATGGCACCAGTTTTGCCACGGTGTCCACATCTGCATAAGGCATATTCAGGGCACGTCCCACATCGCGGATGGCGCCGCGAGCGGCCATGGTACCGAAAGTCACGATCTGCGCCACGCGGTCATCGCCGTACTTGCGGCGAACGTATTCCACCACCTCACCGCGGCGCATATCGCCGAAGTCCATGTCGATATCGGGCATGGACACCCGTTCGGGATTCAAAAAGCGCTCAAAATAGAGGCTGTATTGCATGGGATCGATTTCAGTGATATGCAGGCAATAGGCCACCATGGAGCCCGCTGCACTGCCACGTCCGGGGCCCACGGGAATCCCCGCGGATTTGGCGTAGCACACAAAATCCGACACGATGAGAAAATAGTCTGTAAAGCCCATTTTCTCGATCATATTCAGCTCGTAGTCCAACTGCTCATGGTAGGCAGAGTAGTCTCCGTAGCGCTCCCGGAAGCCCTCTTCGCAGAGTTTGCGCAGATAGGTTGGGGAATCATAGCCGGGAGGCAGCTGGAATTCGGGCAGATGATACCTGCCGAAGGTAAACTCCATCTGGCAGCGGTCGGCAATGCGCTGGGTATTATCCACAGCATCAGGATAGGCGGCAAAAAGCGCCTCCATCTCCTCGGTGGAGCGCAGATAGAAGTTCCGGGGTTCATAGCGCATGCGGTTTTCATCGTCCACGGTCTTGCCCGTCTGGATGCACAGAAGCACATCATGGCTCTCGGCATCCTCCTTGCGCAGATAGTGCGCATCGTTGGTGCAGACCAGAGGAATGCCGGTTTCATTGTGCATCTGCAATAGGGCATTGTTGACCACTGCCTGCTCGCGGATGCCGTGGTTCTGCAGCTCCAGATAGAAGTTTCCCTCGCCCAGAATGCTCTGCATCTCCAGTGCATAATCCTTGGCTCCGGCATAGTCGCCGTTTAAGATACGCTTGGGAATCTCACCGGCAAGGCAGGCGCTGAGACCGATGAGGCCCTCGCTATGCTCGCGCAAAAGATCAAGGTCAATACGTGGTTTGATATAAAAGCCCTCCACATAGGCCTGTGAGACCATATAGCTGAGGTTCCGATAACCCGTTTCATTCCGGCACAGAAGCACCAGATGGCGGGACTCGGTATCAAATTCATGCATCTTGTCGAAACGGGTGCGGCGCGCCACATACACCTCGCAGCCGATAACGGGATGAATTCCCTCCGCCTTGCAGGCGCGGTAGAAATCGATCACACCGTACATGGCGCCGTGGTCCGTGATGGCGCATGCAGTCTGCCCCATCTCTTTGACCCGTTTCGGCAGGTCACGGATGCGGCAGGCACCGTCTAAAAGACTGTATTCCGTATGTACATGCAGATGCACGAAAGACATAACTTAATCCTCTTTCAGTTCTTCCAGATAGTCGTAAAGCATGTCCACTGCAGAGACGATCAGCATCCCGCAGTGGCCGGTCACGCCCAGCTCCCGGGTCAGTTCTGTGGCCTGCAAATCCTTATCCTGCAGGAGATCACGGCACTCCGAATGGACAAAACGTTCATTGAAGCGCTTCATAAACTCCTGGGTGCGAATGGTGGAAGCCTTCTTTCCGGATGCGCCGTTGGCCGGCGTGTGGGGATACAGAAGTCCCAACACCATCACCGCGCCGCTGATGGCACCGCAGATGCCGCCATAGCGCACACCACCGCCGAAGCCGGTGCCGATGCCCCAGCACTGCTCCTCAGTCATGCCCGTCATATCCTGATAGGCCAGAAGCACGCACTGGGCGCAGTTCATGCCCATTTCGTGGCCCTTGATCGCGATTTCACATCTTTCTTGTTTCGTCATTGTTCCTCTCCTGCCAATTCCATAATCTTTCTCAGGCGATGATTTAAACACGATTTACTCAATGGCGGTGAATGCTTGTCCGCAAGTTGCTGCAGCGACAGTTCCGGATTTTCAATGCGAATTTCGGCAGTTTCTCTCAGCTTCGGTGGCAAGGCATCCAGCTTGCCATCCAGTCTCAACCGGCCAATTGCTACGATTTGATTCTCGGCCGCATTGAGGGTTTTATTCACGTTCGCCATATCACAGTTCATGGCACGGTTGGCGCCGTTGCGAATGGATTTGTCCACCTTGGCGGTCATAATATCCATAGCGGATACGGGAGCGCCGATACCGGTGAGAAAATCTTCAATATGCTCAGACTGCTTAAAGTAGATCACACTGCTTCCGGCGCGCATGACACTGCGGGGTAAAAATCCGCATTCCTCCAGCAGGGTGGACACTTCACGACTGGCCTGTCCATGGTTTGTGGCCAGTTCCAGATGATACCTCTTCTCCGGATCCGTTACACTACCGCCGGCCAGAAATGCGCCGCGCAAAAAGGACATGCGACAGCAATCATCCTCCAGAATACCGAAATTCACGTGCATCACCAGACTTTGCTTACGGTCATATCCCAGTGTGCTGATAATTTTCTGCATTTTTTCCGGGTCTGTGATTTGGAAAATCAGCTTACCCGGTGTTTCTGTATCGGGCAAGCGGTCGAACTTGATGCCGAATGCACGCTGAAACAAGCGCGGCAATCGGTTGGCAAACTCGCTGTTTTCCGTGATGATCCGCACCTCGTCGGCATGGAAAGTGTTGCAATATAGTAAAACGCCGTAACTCTCCGCTCTGGCGCAGCAAAGGCGCTGTACGGCACCGCGGCAGAGTTCCGATTTCACACTGTATGCAAAGGACAACCGCCTTCCCTCCTTCCGCGCTTATCGCTGAAGATCCCGGTGACTCAATGTCACCTGTACCCCCGTGTTCTGCATGCGATGAAACAGTTCTTCCGCTATGGCCACGCTCCGATGGTGGCCGCCGGTACAGCCGATACCGATCACCAGCACCGACTTTCCCTCTGCATTGTAATGGGGCAGTAAAAAGGCCAGTAAATCCGTCAGCTTATCCACAAAAGCGCCGGTCTGTGGATAGGAAAACACAAAATTCCGTACCGCGGAATCAAGACCGGTTTTCTCTTTTAATTCGGCCACATAATAGGGATTGGGCAAAAAACGCACATCAAAGGCCAGGTCCACTTCCGCGGGAATCCCGTACTTGTAGCCAAAGGAGGTGATCACTACGCAAAGGCCTCTTTGATCCTTCACACTACCGAAAAGCTCGATCAGTGCGCTTCTCTGCTTGGCTGTAGAGTACCCGGAGGTATCCAGTACGATATCCGCGTGGGCTTTCACGCATTTAAGAAGTTCACGCTCTGCCGCTACGGCCTGCTCAATGCTCAGGCCACCCTCCTGCAAAGGATGGGTACGACGGGTTTCCTTATAGCGATTGATGAGGGTCTTGGTATCGCAGTCTAAAAACAACATACGACAGGCATAACCGTGGCTTCGCACAGTTCCGATAGCCTCGATCAGCTTTTCAAAGGGTTCCCCTGCCCGGACATCGTATACCATGGCGACCTTGCTGTACCGGCTCTCCGATGCGGCGCAAAAGTCGGCAAACTTCACCATCATTTCAGCCGGCAGGTTATCCACGGTATAGTACCCTATATCCTCCAGGACAGTAGCTGCACGGCTTTTACCGCTGCCGCTGAGTCCGGAGATCACCAAAAATTCCATCGTTTATTCCTCAACGATCTTGACTTCCGGCTCCAAAGTAACGCCGGTTGCATCAAATACTCTCTTCTGTACCTGTGCGATCAGCTCTTTTACATCTCGGGCTGTGGCATTACTTACATTCACCACAAATCCCGCGTGCTTGGTAGAAACCTGCGCACCGCCCACCTGAAGTCCCTTACAGCCGGTCTGCTCGATCAGTGCCCCGGCAAAGTGTCCCTCAGGACGTTTAAACGTGCTGCCGGCGCTGGGCAGCTCCAACGGCTGAGAGGCATGACGTTTTTCCATCAGCGCGTCCATCTCGCCCTTGATCTCTTCGCTGTTTCCCTTGGTAAGCGCAAAAGCAGCAGACAGCACCACGCCCTCCGGACGGTCATTCAGGATACTTCTGCGGTATCCGAATTTCATTTCCTCATTGGTAAGGGTTCTGATTCCCTCTTCCGGGAAAAGCACCACAACATTCTTCACAACATGTTGCATCTCACCGCCGTAGGCACCGGCATTCATACACACAGCGCCGCCTACACTGCCGGGGATCCCATGGGCAAAAGCAAGTCCAGCAAGACCTCTCTGGCAGGCAAATACCGCCACCTTGGCAAGAGAAGCTCCCGCGCCTGCGGTGACCTCAAGCTCATTATCACCCATCTGTACGCCCGCCATTTCACGGGTGCTGATCACCAGACGGTCCAATCCCTCATCGGGAAACAGGATGTTCGTGCCGTTGCCGATGAGCAAGGGCCGGCCACCGCACTCTCTTGCATAGTTCTCCAGCAAGATCAACTGCTGGGTGTCAGCAGGTGAAGCAAAGCGCTTTGCCGGACCGCCGATACGAAAGGAGCTATGGCGGCTCAAAGGTTCATCGCGGAGCATCTGCATATCAGGCAGATAATCCTTTGTCCATTTGTCCAACTGAGAAAACCAGGACATAAAATCATCCATTCCGCCGCTTCGCGTCGGCACAAAATATGGAGAAAACGCAGTATCTTATCACGCGAAGCAGAAAAATGATAAGATCATTTTCATTGGGACCGAAATCGTGTGAAAGGTTTTTTCACTCTGTCTCCCAGGTCAAAGCATGGCAGCGATCTGCCTTTTTTTCTTGCCCAAAAGTGCCGCGCCCAACATGCCGGCATCCGTGCCCAGTTCCGCTTTTACAATGCGGGTGCGCTTTTCCTGCTGACAGGGAATGCTGTCTCGCTCCACACGCTCACGCAGAGGAAGCAGAAGCTGACTGTCCTCTTCATTGCTGACACCGCCGCCGATAGCCAGCGTGTCCGGCTGAAAGATATTCACCAGATTGATCACGCCTGCCGCCAGATCGTCCAGATACTCCTCACAGATCTTTTCACCCACCGGGCAGCCGGCACGTGATGCAATAAACGCCGATTGGCCGGACACATGGTTGTTGTTCTGCGCCACCACCTGTGCCAGAATGCTATCCGGATTCTCCTGCAGATATCGTGAAGTCAGTCGCTTCAGGGCACTTGCCGAGGCATATCGCTCCCAACAGCCCCTCCGTCCGCAGGGACAGACTTCTCCGTTTTTGGCGATGGACATATGTCCCACTTCACCGGCCATGCCGTTAGAGCCGTGGAATATCTTGCCGTTATGAATGATTCCTCCGCCGATGCCGGTGCCCAGTGTAATGGTCACAAAGCGCTTACTGCCGCGACCTGCGCCCAGACAGTATTCCGCCAGCGCGGCACAGTTTGCATCGTTTTCCAGATAGAGCGGGAGGGGCGATAACTGGTGGAACAGACGCCGCAGCGGCACGTTGCGCAGTGGGAGATTGCAGGTAAAGAGAATCGCACCGCTGTGGATCTCAACGGCACCTGGGCAACCAACACCCACCGAGGCGACCTCCTCCATGGAACAGCCCGTCTCCTCACACATGTCACAGCAAAGCGCATAGATGGTCCACGCCAGCTTTGCCGGATCCGTAACTTCTGCCACCTTCATTTTCTTTGTGGAAAGGATCGTCCCTTCCTCCGATATAAGACCGGCTTTTAAATTGGTTGCGCCGATATCAACTCCGATGTACTTCATGAATTCTCCTGACTCTCCTGTGATAAGGCATCTATTTTGGCATCAAACTGGGAAACAAAATCAGCACCATGGTTCACATTGTAACGCATATGGCGGTTTTTCATGGTAGCGATCTCCACAATACCGGCCAGATTTCGGCCGGGACGCACGGGGATCGTCATCACAGGCAGATTCACATCCAGAAGTGTATAGAATTCATCCCCCAGACCCAGGCGGTCATAGAACTTGCCGTCCTGCCACTGCTCCAGTTGGATCACCAGATCGATCTCCGTTTCATATTGCACGGCACCCATACCGAAAAGCTGTTTGACATCGATCACGCCAACCCCGCGAATCTCGATATAGTGACGGATCAGCTCCGGTGCCGTACCATACAGGCTGTCGGAAATTCGCCAGATGTCCACCGCATCGTCTGCCACCAGACGGTGGCCGCGCTTGAGCAGTTCGATAGCCGTTTCGCTTTTGCCCACGCCGCTGTCGCCCAGAAGCAGTACGCCCTGGCCGTAGATGTTCATCAAAACACCGTGGCGGGTGATCTGCGGTGCAAGAGCGCGGTTGAGATAGTCAATTACCATCGAGGTAATGGACACCGTATCCATTGGTGTACGCATGATGGTGCGACCGTGCTTCTGCGCCATCTCCAGCAGCTCCGGACAGGCACTTTGGTTGTGGGATATGATCAGACCGGGGATCGGATAGGAGAACAGTCGATCAAATACCTCCCGGCGCTGATCATTATTCATGGAGTGTAGAAACTGATTTTCTGCCATGCCCAGCACCTGAAGACGTTCTTCGGCAAAATAGTCAAAAAAGCCAACCAACTGTAGCGCAGGGCGGTTCAGGTCCGCCACCGAGACCGTTGTCTCGTTAAATTTTTCGCCCTTATACAGCACTTCAAGGCCACAGAAACTGACCAATTTGCTGAGTTTTGCCGGGGTGCGTCTCACCTTTTCCATAGTATATCCTCTCTTCCTACCGGTACACCCGTCCCATTGTCATAAATATACACTTTAATTATACTATGGCTTATCATTTTTCGCAATGTATCCCTTGTAGAAATTTTTTTGATTTTTTGTCAAATAATGCTTGCATTTTTATTATTCTTCTGCTATCATAGCTGTTGCTTGCGATGTAAGCAACTATTCGACGTTTCAACAGCAAGGAGGTGCAACGGATGGCTAAATGCGAATTTTGCGACAAGGGCGTGACCTTCGGCATCAAGGTTTCCCACTCTCACAGACGTTCCAATCGTCCCTGGAAGCCCAATGTCAAGCGTGTCAAGGCTTTGATCAATGGTACGCCTCGCCATGTATATGTTTGTACCCGGTGTCTGCGTTCCGGTAAAGTTACCCGCGCTATCTGATAACTGTACAAGCAAAGAGCCTCGTGGATATTCCACGAGGCTTTTTTACTACCCAATGATTTCGCACTATTTTTCTATGAATGGCAACGCATTTCTGCGTTGCCATTTAGTTATGGGTCTAAATCAATTTTAAATGATCAATGGCCGCTTTGAGCATCAGCTTCTTCGTGCCGATGCCATCAAATGCCACTTCGATCAGGGCATCGCCGCCCATGGGACGTACCGACAGCACCATCCCCTTACCAAAGGCGCTGTGCTGTACGCTTTGTCCCGGTTGCAGATTGGGCAGCTCCTGCGAGGCAGGCGATGCCTTTCGTACACTTTCCAGTTTCGGTTTCTCCCTGGGTTTGCGGCTCTCATAGGAGACGTCGATAGAACCTGTGTAGCTGAAACTGCCGAAATCGCTATAATCATCACTCCAGTGGCGCTCCGGTCTTGGCTCCGGTTTGCTGAGCCACTCCATGCAACCGTCCGGGATCTCTTTCAGAAACCGGGAGGGCATATTAGGAGTAGTTCGGCCGAAAAGCATACGCTGGCGTGCATTGGTCATGGTGAGCTTTTCCTTGGCACGGGTCATGGCCACATAGCAAAGACGCCGTTCTTCTTCCATCTCTTCGTCTTCGCTCATGGCTCGATTGCCAGGGAAAACGCCCTCCTCCATACCGCAAACGAATACCTGCGGAAACTCCAGACCTTTGGCGCTGTGCACGGTCATCATCACCACACAGTTGTCGCTGTCGGAGGAATCGTCCAGATCCGTATACAGCGCCACCTCGTCCAGGAATCCGGCAAGCGTGGGATTCTCCGGATCATTTTCCAGAAATGCGTGGATGGACGATGCCAGTTCTTCCACGTTTTCCAAACGTCCCCGAGACTCCATATCGTCTTTTTCCTGCAGCATGGCGGTATAGCCGGTTTTTTCGCAGATAAGACCGTAGTAATCGATCAAATCCGCTCCATCCAACGCTTCCTGCAGTTCTGCAATCAAAGCTGCAAAGCTTTCCATCTTTACAGAGGCAGACTTCAGTTCCGGATACTGTGTAGCCTTTTTTACCACGTCAAACAGGGAGGCTCCCTCCTCTGTGGCGATGACCTGTGCCTTATCCACTGAGGCCTGTCCGATCTTTCTGGCCGGTACATTGATAATACGTCGCACGCGAAGATCGTCCGCAGGATTGTTGATCACACAGAGATAGGCCAGCATGTCCTTGACCTCAGCACGGTCAAAGAACTTCATACCACCGAAGATCTTATAGGGAACTCCGTTGCGTTTGAAGGCATACTCCAAGGCGTTTGACTGGGCATTCATTCGGTACAGAACCGCATGGTCTTTCCAGTTGGCACCACGGTGGTAGTTCATCATGATCTGGCCCACAATAAAATTGGCCTCGTCGCTCTCGTTAAAGCAGGTTTTTAATGTCACCACATCGCCTGCACCGTTATTGGTCCACAGGGTCTTTCCTTTCCGCCCCTGATTGTTTCGGATCACGGCGTTTGCGGCATCCAGAATGTGCTGGGTGCTGCGATAGTTTTGCTCCAGACGAATGGTACGGGCACGGCGATAATCTTTTTCAAATCCCAAAATGTTTTCAATATTGGCACCGCGGAAGCGGTAGATACTCTGGTCATCATCGCCCACCACGCAGATATTCTCATAGCCGCCGGCCAGCAGATGAGCCAGCAGGTATTGCAGATGGTTGGTGTCCTGATACTCGTCGATAAGCACGTAGCGGAACTTGCGCTGGTAATATGCCAGCGTCTCCGGGCTGCTCTGCAGCAACCGAACCGTATGCAGGATGATATCATCAAAGTCTAACGCATTGGCATCCCAGAGTTTTTTATTGTAAAGCGAATACACTTTACTAATTCTCTGTTTTCGCCAATCTCCCATCGAATCCGCTCGTTTTGCATATTCCTGCGGACTCATCATGGCATCCTTGGCATTGGAAATCACGGAGAGCATCTCCCTGGGCGGAAAGCTCTTCTCTTCCAGCGACAGTTCTTTCAGGCAATCCTTGATCAGGTGCTTGGCATCGTCGGTATCGTAGATGGTAAAATCTTTGGAAAGTCCGATCTTATCAATGTCACGGCGCAGGATTCGCACACAGGCGCTATGAAATGTCGATGCCCATACATCGCGGGCGGCTTCTTCCCCGATCATGCGTGTGAGGCGCTCTTTCAGTTCGTTGGCCGCCTTATTGGTAAAAGTAATGGCCAATACTTCCCAGGGTCGCGCCGGTTCTACGGCACAGAGATACTCCATCAGCGGGCGATTCTCCGGCTGTGGATTTTCCGCGTACTGCTCCAGCAGCTCGATGGCGTCCTCGTTTATCGGCATGGTCAACTCTTCACTGTCACTGCCCCGACCGAATCGCAGCAGATTGGCAATGCGATGGATCAGCACCGTTGTCTTGCCGGACCCCGCACCTGCCAATAGCAAAAGTGGCCCTTCCGTGCATAGTACACCCTCTTTTTGCATGGGATTTAAGTGATTATATTCCGCCGCAATGGCTGCTTTTCGAGCTGCAATAAAACTCTGTTCCAATGGTATCATGGTTCTGACCTCTATACATTGTGGTTTGAAAAGATTGTAATACAAAATCATGTGTAGGTCAATATCCATTCAAAAATAATAGAAATTTTGTTCGATTTTTATTGACAAGAACGCTTGTTCGATTTATAATGGGCACATAAATCGAACAGATGTTTTGGAGGATAATTATCATGACCGCTATCAGCTATATCATTGTGATTCTCGGTGCCGCCTCTGTGGCCATCAACACCATGCGCTTTATCGATCGCATTGATCAGCCCCGCCGTCGTCGGCATGCCGCTTAAACAGCCGATATGGATCTGCTGGAAAAACTGGAGATCTTATCCGATGCGGCAAAGTATGATGCCGCCTGCACATCCAGCGGCGTAAAACGTGGCTTCCAGCCCGGGAAGATCGGCAACACCTCTTCCTCTATCGCCGGTTGTTGCCATAGCTTTTCGGCAGACGGTCGCTGTATCACTCTATTGAAAGTTTTGATGACCAACTGTTGTGTCTATGACTGCAAGTATTGCGTCAATCGGCGCAGCAACGACACACGCAGAGCTGCTTTTACGCCCAGAGAGCTTGCCGATCTCACCATTCAGTTCTACCGGCGCAATTATATCGAGGGCCTGTTTCTCTCCTCCGGTGTACTCCGCAATCCGGACTATACCACAGAGCAAATGATTCAGTGCCTGCGTCTTCTGCGGCAGGAATACGGCTTCAACGGCTATATTCATGCCAAGGCGATTCCCGGTACTTCGCCGGAATTGGTGCACCAACTGGGGCTTCTGGCTGATCGTATGAGCGTGAATATCGAACTACCATCTGAAACAGGGTTGCAGACACTGGCTCCCGATAAAACAAAGTCGGCCATTTTGCAGCCCATGAAGCAAATCTCCAGACAGGTGCAGGAAAATAAGCAGGAACTGGTAAAGTACAAGCATGCTCCATCTTTTGCTCCGGCCGGCCAGAGTACTCAATTAATAGTTGGAGCCACCGGGGATTCCGATCGGCACATATTACAACTGACAGAATCCCTTTATCGAAAGTTCCGTCTTAAGCGGGTATTTTACAGCGCTTATGTCCCGGTTGTGGAGAATGCTCTTCTCCCTGCACTTGATACCAAGCCTCCCCTTTTAAGAGAGCACCGGCTCTATCAGGCCGATTGGCTCCTGCGGTTTTACGGATTTGAAGCCTCGGAGATCCTTACCGATGACCATCCGGATTTCAATCCGCTTCTGGACCCTAAATGCAACTGGGCACTTCTTCATCCCGACTACTTCCCTGTTGAGGTGATGCGAGCCGACTATGAACAACTGGTTCGTGTGCCCGGAATAGGCCCTACCAGCGCAGGACGTATTCTGGCGGCGCGAAGGCATTGCAATCTGCGTTTTGAAGACTTGAAAAAACTCGGGGTTGTGACAAAAAGAGCACAATATTTTTTGACATGCGGTGGAAAATCCGCAGACGGTTTACGTTTTTCTGCTGAAACGCTGGTACAACAGCTCTCTTATATCGAGCGCGGCCTTCTTCCCATAGATGCCGGTCAACAGCTTTCCCTTTTTGATGCAGTGGGGTGATATCATGGCATGGTGTGAATTAGCATTTCAATACGATGGCACCTATGAAGGGTTTCTCTGCTGTATCTACGAAAGTTATATACACAAAGAATTCCCCATCGCCTTTTGTGACGATGAGGAATTCTACACATTATACGAGGTGCGAGTCATCAACACTGTTCCCGATCACGCCAAGCGAATCCAACAGAGCATCGATAACATTTCAAAACGCGCATCACTGATTGTTCGGCGAACCTATTTGACCTGTCTTCCGGAAAAGGAACAGCATTTATACCGTTTTGTACGCAGGCTATACGCCGATGGGCCTGACTTTATCCGTAACATTTCAGATCCCGTTTACTATCCCATTCATCGCGCCTTGCGTCACATGGATGGCGAATTGGAAAAGCTGAGAGGTTTTGTCCGCTTTACCGACTATAACGGTTTTCTGGGCGCTGAAATCGAGCCAAAGAACCGGGTACTTCCCCTCTTGCGTCACCACTTTTGCAGCCGCTACGCCAACGAAAGTTTTTTCATCTACGATCGCACGCACAAAGAGTTGCTGATGCATTCAGCAGGTCACAGCCGCATTGCACAGGTGGATACCATACATCTGAATGCACCCGGCGACGAAGAAATCTTTTACCGCAGTTTGTGGAAACGCTTTTTTGAAACCGTCTTCATTGCGCAGCGGGAAAATCCCCGATGCCAGAACACTTTTCTTCCCAAGCGCTATCGCGGCACCATGACGGAGTTTTTGCCCGTGGATGCCGGAACTAACACTGCAAAAGCTGTTTTAGAGAATGAATAGCTTTTCGTTCCAAGCGTGAGATCTGTACTTGTGAAACTCCCATGATTTTTGCCGTCTGTTGTTGTGTCAGATTCTTGTAATAGCGCAGCAGGATCGTCATCTTCTCCTTTTCGGATAGCCGCTCAATAGCACTGTGAAGCGATATCTTTTCCAAAAGTCCCCACTCGGGACTATCCTCCGCCAGCGTGGATTCCAATGTCAGGCCTTCGGCATTTTCCCTCTGCAAAGACTCCGGTGCCACATTTGCAAGCTCTACCATGGCGATTTCCTGTGCATCGATTCCCGTTGTTTCCGACAACTCCGAAAGGGTTGGCTCTCTGCCCAATTGATGACGCAGTTTTTCACGGGCAGACCAGATGCTCTGTCCCTTTTCACGGATGGTTCGTCCCACTTTGATGGCACCGTCATCCCGCAAAAATCGTCTTATTTCCCCCGCGATTTTGGGAACAGCATATGTGGAAAATTGGGTGCCATACTCCGTGTCAAATCCGCGTATAGCCTTCATGAGTCCGATACAGCCCAATTGATAGAGATCCTCCGTGTCAACACCGCAGCCGTAGTAGCGTTTTACAACAGCCCAGACAAGGCCTGTATTCTCTTCGATGGCCTGTTCAAAAGCGGCCTGGTCTCCTCCACGCGCCCTCTGCAATACCGCAAATGTTTCGCTCATCTTTTGCCGCGGGATACAATGCGTTTTACCATGGTTATGGTAGTACCCTTGCCTTCCTGAGATTTCACGGTAAGCCGATTCATAAAGCTTTCCATGATGGTAAAGCCCATACCGCTGCGTTCCTGACCGCCTGTAGTAAATAGTGGCTGTCGCGCCTGCTCCACATCAGAAATGCCGCAGCCCCAGTCGCGTACCACGATTTCCATGGTATTGTTCCCCACCAGTTTCAGCTTGATGACGATTTTTCCCAGCTCATTGGGATACGCGTGAACGATCGCATTGGTCACCGCTTCGCTGACTGCCGTTTTAATATCCCCCAGTTCATCCAATGTAGGGTCCAGCTGTGCAGCAAACGCAGCCGCGGCCATTCTGGCAAATCCCTCATTGGCACTGCGGCTTAAAAATTCCATAGTCACATAGTTTTCCATTTTACGCATATATGTATCCCTCCTATTACAAAATGCTCATCATTCGTCCGACACCCGCCGCCTGAAACACCTTTCTAGGCTGTGGCGCCACATTTTTCAATGTAACGCTCCCCCCTGTTTCCCGCATTCTTTGCCAGGCTCGCACTGCCACTGCAATGCCGGCGCTGTCCATAAATGCAACACCTGAAAAGTCCAGGATTAAAACAGTAGGTAAATTGATTTCCAGTTCCTGCTCCAGTTTTGCAAAGAATCCTTTTGCACCGTGATGATCTAAATCACCACGCAATTTAATTTCCATTACTCGATCCTGGCAATGTACGACCATTTCCATGAAAACCACCTCATTTGTAAAAATAATCACCGCAGATATTTGATCTGCGGTGATTATATTCTATAGCGTTGTGTTCATTGTGTCGAAACTCGCCCAATTGCCAAAAATATCAGAATTTCATAGCAGCGGCGGCTTCATCCAACTTGGCGATCAATGCGCGGGCCTTATCAGCCTTTTCACGTTCGGCATTGACCACGGCTTCCGGTGCACGGGCGGTAAAGCTCTCGTTGGACAGCTTGGCTTCAATGCGCTGAAGGTTCTCCATGGCCTTCTGCCGTTCCTTGGCGATGCGCTCCTGCTCAGCAGCAATATCTACCAATTCTGCCAGCGGCAGATAGATGGTTGCATCGTGGGTGGAGACGGCTACCATGCCATTGAGATCAGCAGGTGCATCGGTGGTCACAGTCACTTCGCTGGCCCATGCCATACGGGTGATAAAATGAGTACCCTCTTCATAGATCTTGGGCTGCTTTGTCACGATGACCATCTGCGCCTTACGGGAAGGCGGTACATTCATCTCACTGCGGCGGCCGCGGACGGCGGAAATAGCGTCCTTCACAGCCTCCATGGCGGCCTCGTCCTCGGGGAAGTTCAATGCATCCTGATACTCAGGCCACTTGGCGTTGATCAGATACTCGCCCTCATGGGGCAGTGCCTGCCAGATCTCCTCGGTGATGAACGGCATGAAGGGGTGCATCAGCTCCAGAATACGCAAAAGTACATAGCACAGTACATTCTCAGCGGCCAGCTTGCCTTCGGCATCCTCTCCGTTAAGGCGGGTCTTGGTCAGCTCAATATACCAGTCGCAATAGGTGTCCCAGATAAAATCATAGATCTTGGCAGAAGCCACACCCAGCTCAAAAGCTTCCAGGTTATCCGTAACCTCACGGATCAAGGCGTTCAGCTTGGAAAGAACCCACTTGTCCTCCAGCTCCAGTTTCTCAGGAAGCTCCACCTTATCGATGGTGAGATTCATCATCACGAAGCGGCTGGCATTCCAGATCTTATTGGAAAAGTTACGCATGGCCTCACACTTCTCCACAAAGAAGCGCATATCGTTGCCGGGGCTGTTGCCGGTGATGAGGTTAAAGCGCAGAGCATCGGCGCCGTAGTTCTCAGCCATCTCCAGAGGATCGATACCGTTGCCCAGAGACTTGGACATCTTGCGGCCCTTATCATCACGCACCAAGCCGTGGATAAACACGGTCTTGAAGGGCTCCTTCTTCATCTGCTCCATGCCGGAGAAGATCATGCGGGCCACCCAGAAGAAGAT
>R26__coassemble_133_pt1 | contig 50126 bp, 43 predicted proteins | sample R26__metabat2_high_PE_009 | metagenome-assembled genome bin R26
AAAAGAGAGGCGATAAGCCTCTCTTTTTGTTATTCAAATTCGATGGGAGTGTGGTCACAGATCTCGCGGATCTTTTCCTGCAGGGCCTTCAGATCCACAAAGGTCTCCGGCTTCTTGTGAGGATCCCGCAGCAATGCGGCGGGGTGGTACAGAGCCATCATCTGCACACCGTTTTTCTCAAAGAACTGACCGTGTTCCTTGGTGATCTTAAAGTCCTCTTTAATGAGCTCCATGGCGCTGATACGGCCCAGGCACACGATGATCTTCGGCTTCATCAAAGCCAGCTGTCGCTGGAGGAATCCCTGACAGGCGGCTTTTTCCGTGTTGAGAGGATCGCGGTTCTCAGGAGGACGGCACTTCACGGAGTTGGTGATGTAGATGTTCTCACGCTTGAGCCCGATCATGGCCAGCATGTCGTCCAACAGCTTGCCGGCGCGGCCCACAAAAGGTTCGCCCTGCTTGTCCTCGTTGGCGCCGGGTGCTTCGCCGATGATTAAAACCTCGGCATTGGGATTGCCCACGCCGAAAACCACCTGCGTGCGGGTTTCGCACAGACCGCAGGCACGGCAGGCGAGGCACTCTTTTTTCAGAGTATCCCATTCGTTCATACGATTTTCTCCTTCATCCAGTTCCAGATATCGTCAAAAACGGTCTGCTGCTGCGCCTTTTCATTGAGGATTTCATGGCGCAGGCCGGGATAGAGTTTCATGGTGCAATCGGCGATGCCGCTGCGCTTAAATTCGTTATAGGTCTGCTTGACGCCGGCACTCAAAGCACCCACGGGGTCCTTTTCACCTGAAATAAGCAGGATGGGGGTGTGGTGATCCATCTTGTCCAAGTTGGAGAATTTCTGATTGAAGCGGATGCCCTTGAGCATCTCACGGAAAAGTCCCACGCTGGTGGGTTGGCCGCACAGGGGATCGGAAATATAGGCGTCCACGTTGTCTACATCGGCAGAGAGCCAGTCGAATTCGGAGCGGATGGGTTTGAAAGGCTTGTTGTAGCTGCCGAAAGCCAGATTGGTGACAAATCGGCTGGTGTCGTTATCTCCTTTGGAGGCGGCAATGATTCTGGCAATGACAAGGCCTGCATCTACCGTCAGGCTGTTTTGCCAGCCGGTGCCCATGATGATGGCGGCTTTGACAGTGCCGGGATAGCGGATCAGATAAGTACGAGCCAGGAAAGAGCCCATGGAGTGCCCCATCAGTACCATGGGCACATCGGGGAACTGCTGTTTCAGGCGGTTGTGGAGCGTGTAGATGTCGTCCACCACGGTCTGCCAGGTATTTCCTTTTCCGAAGTAGACGGGAGACTCTCCCTTGCCCAGGCTCAAGCCATGGCCAAGGTGATCGTGTCCCACAACGGCAACACCCTGCTCATTTAAAAAGCGGGCGAAGCGATCATAGCGGCCGATGTATTCCGCCACACCGTGAGCGATCTGCAAAACGGCGACAGGTTTTCCCTCCGGAAGCCAGGAAATGCCGTGGAGCGTGGTTTTGCCGTCGCTGGAGAGAAAGGTAAAATCCTTCATATTTGTCATGGTAATTCCGCCCTTTCTGTGTTATCATGCAATTACTATATCACAAAACATTCCAGATGAAAAGAGGAATCGCCATGGCAAAGTATGTTTTGGCTTTGGACCAGGGAACAACCAGTTCCCGTGCAATCGTTTTTGACGCAAACGGGCAGATCGTTTCTCTGGGACAAAGGCCTTTCCCCCAGCACTATCCCCGGGAGGGGTGGGTAGAGCATGATCCCTTGGATATCTGGGAGAGTGAGCGGGCATCTGCCGAAGAAGCCATTCGTAAGATCCCGGCAGGGGAGATCGCCGGCATCGGCATCACCAACCAGCGAGAGACGACGATCCTGTGGGATAAAAAGACGGGCGAACCGGTGTACAATGCCATTGTCTGGCAGTGCCGCCGAACGGCCGAACTGTGTGAAGAACTCAAGCGCAGGGGCCTTGCCGAGCGCATCCAGTCCACCACGGGCCTTTTGATCGATGCCTACTTTTCCGGCACCAAGATCCGCTGGATCCTGGACAATGTGCCGGGTGTGCGGCAGCGTGCAGAAAAGGGAGAGCTCCTTTTCGGGACGGTGGAATCCTGGCTGATCTGGAAACTGACAGGTCAGCATGTGACAGACTATTCCAATGCCAGCCGCACCATGCTCTTCAATATCCACACACTGCGTTGGGATGCAGAGCTCTGTGGCATGCTGGGAATCCCCATGAGCCTTTTGCCGAAGCCTGTGGGCAACAGCGAGATATACGGCACCGTGAAAGAGAATATTCCCGGCCTTGAGAAACTCTCCGGCGTTCCGGTCTGCGGCGCAGCCGGCGATCAGCAGGCGGCGTTGTTCGGCCAGGGGTGCTTTGCAGTGGGACAGGCCAAAAACACATACGGAACCGGCTGCTTCACTTTGATGAATATCGGCGATCACCCGGTGCGCTCCCGTGCAGGACTTGTGTCCAGTGTGGCCTGGAGCATCGATGGAAAGACGGTTTATGCTCTGGAAGGCAGCGTTTTCAACGGTGGTAGTACCATCCAGTGGCTCCGGGACGAACTGAAGATCATCGACAGTGCACCCCAGATCAACGAATTGGCCGCATCGGTTCCCAATAGCGGCGGCGTCATTGTAGTGCCGGCATTCACGGGTCTGGGCGCACCCTACTGGGATATGTATGCCCGCGGCACCATTCTGGGCATCACCCGGGGCACCGGCCGGGCCCATATTGCCAGAGCCGTGTTGGAGGCCATTGCATTCCAGGTAACGGATCTGATGATGGCCATGCGCCAGGATGCGGGCTGCGACATCACCTGCCTGCGGGCAGACGGCGGCGCCAGCGTTAGCGATATCCTGATGCAGCTGCAGGCCGATGACCTGCGCATCCCGGTGGATCGGCCTGCCATGGTGGAGACCACGGCCTTTGGTGCTGCGGCTCTGGCCGGTCTCAGCTGCGGCATGTGGGGCAGTATTGACGAATTGTCGGCACTGCGCAAATCCCAGCATGTGTTTTTGCCCCAGAGAGTGCAGGCGGATTGCGACGAGGATTACCGCCAGTGGAAACGTGCCGTGACAAGAGCGGCCGATTGGATAGAGCATTAACCATTCTGTGAATGGTTAATGCAAATAGATTTCATAAGAAGGGGGGTTTACCCCCTTCATAATCCCCGGCTACTCAATTTGCGTAAACTCTGCGATGCCAGAAAAGGGGAAGGTTCATTAACATTTTATTAAATATCGGGGCAGTACGCTTGCGAAACGACAAGCGGTGGAGTATACTGATATTACGAACACGTATTATAAGGAGGACATACACATGGCATTTTTTGAGGGATTTGCAGAAAAGGCAAAGGTTTACGCTGACATCGCTGCCGACAAGGCCAAGGATGTGGCTTTTGCCGCGGCTGATAAGGCCAAGGATCTGAAGGATACCGCCAAGATCAATGTAGCCATCATGTCCGAGCAAAGAGAACTGGATAAGAACTATCGCGCCATCGGCGAGTGGTTCGTAGCCGAAAACAAGGAAGTTCCCGATGCCATCCGTGATGTGGTGAGCGCCATTGAGCAGAGTAAGGCCCGTATCGCCCAGCTGGAGGCTGAAAAAAATGACAAAGACGGTGACAAGGATACCGTTGAGTTGAAGACCTGCCCCGTTTGCGGTACGGCAAGCAACAGCCGCTTCTGCCCTGAATGCGGCGCCTCTATGGATCGGTAAAACGTGATATTATCTAAAAGAAAAAATGTGCCGCACCGCGGCACATTTTTTCTTTTAGATAATGTCGGAAAACCATTGAATTATGATTCTGTTTTGCTATACTGTAAACTGGAAGAAAAGGAGGCGGAAGATATGAAAGAGCAAAAGAGGATGCAGAGAGCGTTTGATTTTTTCACACCCATCATGAAACTGATGCTGCGCGTCCGTTTTGGCTATCGCTGTGACAGCCTCCGGGGTATCGAGGGGCCGTATCTTCTGCTGTGCAATCACAACATGGAGCTGGATCCCGTGATGCTGGGAGTCGCGGGCGGCAAAGCGGTTCGCTTTGTGGCCAGCGAGCATATTGCGCGCAAGGGCTTCGGCACCTGGTTTTTGATGCGCTATTTCCGCCCCATTCTCCATGTGAAAGGAAAAAGCGGCCAGGGAACCAGTTTGAAGATTCTGCGGGCTTTAAAGTCGGGAGACTGCGTGGCTATGTTCCCCGAGGGAAACCGCTCCTTTAACGGCGTGACAGGGCCTATGTTGGGCCAGTTGGGCCGTTTGGCCCGCCGATGCGGTGCCTCTTTGGTGACCTATCGCATCGAGGGCGGCTACTTCACACAGCCCCGTTGGGGTACTACGCTGCGCCGCGGTCGATTGGTGGGTCATCTGGTCAATGTCTATACTCCGCAGCAGATGAAAGAGATGACCGATGACCAGGTGGAGGCGATGATTGCCAATGACCTCCGTGAGGATGCCTACGCCTCCCAGGAGAAGACTCCCTCTTTCTACAAGGGTAAGCATATGGCACTGGGGTTGGAGAGTGCTCTTTACTGGTGTCCCTACTGCCACGGGTTCAATACGTTGCATTCCGATGACAACGGTCTGCGCTGCGACTGCGGTTATCGTGCGGAATATACAGCAACCGGCCATCTCAGGGCAGAGGACGGCAAGCTGACCACCATCACCCGATGGGACGAGCAGCAGCAGCAGGCACTTCGGGAGCAGGTTGCTATCGGCGGCACAGAGAAGCTGTTTGAAGATTCCATCACCGTGCGTGAAATTCGGGAGGATCACACGGCGTCGGAACCCCATGAGACGCTTTTGAGCGCCTATCCCGGCCACTTGCAGTTGGGTGATGAAATGATTTTCCGAGAAAAGTTGGCAGGAGCGGCCGTATTTTCCCGGAATGTCCTGACGCTTTTGACCGACAAACAGTATGAAGTTCGAGGGCAGATGCCTTTTAATGCCCTGAAATACCGCCATTGGGCGGAAATCAAACAATAAAGCGAGGTTCTGTTTCATGGATTATTCTGCAGCAAATACCACTCTTTGGAGTCCTATCGTACAGATCGGCATGATTGCCGTCATGGTGATCATCGCCAATATCCTGCGCCGCAAAATACCCTTTATTCGCCATACCATGCTGCCCACAGCCGTGCTGGGCGGCTTCCTGCTGTTGGCTTTGAAACTTTTGGGCTGGATTGACCTGAGCCTTACCGCCATGGAGACTCTCACCTACCACGGTATCGCCATCGGCTTCATCGCCCTGTCTCTGCGCGTGCCGGAAAAGACTGCAGAGGACAAAGGCAATCTCGTGGGTTTAAAGTCCGGCGCCGTGATCGTGGGATCTTATATGATCCAGGGTGTCATCGGTCTTGTGATCTCGCTGCTGCTTTCCTATACGGTGAAGCCGGATCTGTTTCGGGCCTGTGGCGTGCTTCTGCCCATGGGTTATGGCCAGGGTCCCGGCCAGGCCAATAATATCGGCTCTTCCTACGAAGCCCTGGGCTTTGTCGGCGGACGCAGCTTCGGCCTTGCCATTGCGGCGGCGGGCTATCTCTGTGCCTGCATCGTAGGCGTGGCTTACATGAACTATCTCAATCGCAGGGGAAAGTTCAAAAAAGCAGAGCATGGAGAAGTGAACGGCTCTGTCACGGTAGAGACCTTCCGGGATAAAGATGAGATTGCGGTGTCTGAGTCTATTGACCGCTTCAGTATTCAGGCGGCATTGGTGCTGGTGGTTTACCTGGTGACCTACCTCATCACCTGGGGCATCACTTCGGCACTTAACAGGTATGCGCCCGGCATCGGCAACATGCTCAACAGCCTTTTGTGGGGCTTTAACTTCATTATCGGCTCTGCTCTTGCCATGCTGACCCGTGTGATCCTCAAGCATATGAAGCGGCTGAAGTTTATGAGCCATCAGTACCAGAACAACTATCTGCTCAGCCGAATTTCGGGTCTTGCTTTTGACGTGATGATCATTGCGGGAATCGCGTCCATCGAGGTGGAAGATCTGGCCGGATTGTGGCTGCCCTTTGCCCTGATGACAGTGTTGGGCGCAGTGGTAACGCTGCTGCATCTGAAGTATGTCTGCGGCAAGGTGTACGGGGACTATTACTACGAAGGCCTTCTGTCCATGTACGGCATGATGACCGGAACCATTTCCTCCGGCATACTTCTGCTCCGTGAGATCGATCCGGACCTGAAGACTCCGGCGGCCAACAACCTGGTGGTGGGCTCCAGCTTTGCGATCCTGCTGGGCATTCCCCTTTTGATCCTGGTGTCGTTGGCACCGAAGTCTACCACCATGACTTTCGTGGTGCTGGGAGTGTTGGCGGTTTATTACGCCATATTATTGGGTATTGTAAACCTGAAGAAGAAAAAGCAGAAATAATCGAGGTTATATCAGATGAACGAAACTCCTGTGGGTGGCGAACAATCCATCGAACAGCCGATGGTACCTGAGATCCAACAAGCGAATGAGCAGCCTGCGCAACAGCCCCAGACGGCTGCTGTGCAGCAGGAAACGAGCGAGCGCTCCCCAAAGCAGGCAAAGTGGGCGAAGATTTTCGGTTGGGCATTTTTCCCGGCGGCACTTTTGTACCATGAGCTGCTGCTCCACGCTTTTGATAGCTCCAATGACTTCTTTACAGTCGCCCTTTTGCCCATCATATTGTTTTCGCTGGCCGGAGGTCTTGCTCTGCGCCTTTTCCTGTGTGCTTTCCGCAAGAGTACAACGCGGCGGGCAGTCAGCGGCATTCTCTGCGGATTATGGACGATCCTGGTGGGTACGGAATACTGCCTGAAGAGCTATTTTAAAATCTATTTCGGCATCGGCTATATCTTTCACATGACCGGACAGGTGGTGGGGGATTTCGGCGGTACGATGGTGGAAGTGATCCTGGCCAGGATTCCCTTTATTCTGCTGGATCTGATTCCCTTTGTGTGCCTGGTGATCTGGGGCGAACGTTTTGTCAAAGATACGGACAGGACCCGTAAGGGTTTGGTGATTCTTGCCGCTATCATGGTGCTGTGCCAGGGTGTGGGTTCTGTATGGGGCAATTTCGGCACGGATAAGCTGATCTATCGGGCCAATTATACCACCGATTCGGCAGTTCCCCGGTTTGGGCTGCTGACCACCGTCCGGCTGGAAGGGGAGTATGCCCTTTTCGGAATGCCCCAGATGAACCTCTCGGATCTGAGCCTGATCGATGAGATGGCAACAGACCACCCGGAACGTGAAACCTACGAATATAACACCATGGACATTGACTTTGCCGGGCTTTATGCAGAAACGGGAAGCACAACGCTCAAGTCCATGTATCAGTATTTCTCCAACCGTGTGCCCTCTCAGAAAAATGAGTACACGGGGATATTCGAGGGGAAGAACCTGATTCTGATCACGGCTGAGTCCTTTTCCTCGGCCATCATCGATGAGGATCTGACACCTACCCTTTACAAACTGACCCACAGCGGCTTTGTGTTCACAAAGTCCTATCAGCCCGGTTGGGGCCAGTCCACCACCGGCGGCGAATTTGCCGTGATGACGGGCCTGATTCCCACGTGGGTGAACAACAACCTGAGCTTCTATGCCAGTTCTCGGGACTATATGCCCTTTGCCCTGGGCAATCAGTTCTCCAAACTCGGTTATACCACCCAGGCATATCACAACAATTCCTATAATTACTATAACCGCGACCTGACACACCCGAATCTGGGCTATGATTATCACGGCGTGGGTACCGGCATCACCGTGTCGGATCCCTCCTCCTGGCCCTATTCCGATGTGGAGATGTTCCAGCAGACTCTGCCGGATATCATTGAAAACTCCAAGAGCACGGGCACACCCTTCCACACTTACTACATGACCGTCAGCGGTCATGCCAACTGGGGATGGGGCAACGCCATGGCCGGTAAGCACCGCGAAGCGGCTGTGGCCGCTTATCCGGAGGCCTCCCAGACCGTACAGGGCTACATTGCCGCAAATCTGGAACTGGAAGAGGCTATGACCTATCTGGTGAACACTCTGGACGAGGCAGGCATTCTGGAGGATACCGTGATTTGCATGATGGCAGATCACTATCCCTATGCCATGGTCACCGATACCGCCGATTACTACAACGAGCTGCGCGGTTTTGAGGACACGGAAAAAGACATCACCCGCTATGAAAATGCACTGGTGCTCTGGAACAGCGCCATGGATACCGTAGTGGTGAATACCCCCTGCAGCTCCATTGATATTGTGCCCACACTCAGCAATCTGTTTGGCCTGGAGTTTGATTCCAGACTCTTGTCCGGCCACGATATCTTTGCCACCAACTACGGCGAAAACCGTGTGTCCAGCAGCATGCCGTTGGTGATTCTGCCCGGCCCGGACGGCGCCACAAAGAACTGGGTCACAGCAGCCGGTTCCTACAATGCCTATACGGATGAATTTACACCGAACCCCGGCGTAGTGGTTTCCAATAATTATGTCAGCAGTGTGAACCTCCTGGTGGAACTGCAGTATAACTATGCAAGGACACTGATTCAGTATGACTTCTACGGCGTGGTATTGGGTGACACAGTGGCAGACGGCCACGAGGTGATCCATAGTATCCCCGTTGTCGACACGGAGGAACCCACCGGGGACGAAGAGGGTGGTGCTGTTGACCAGAATGCGCAAATCATCACAGAGTAAAAGAGAAAGGCCGATCCGATTCGGCCTTTCTCTTTTTTCAGATATCCTGTGATCCTGCCCGGAAAGCAGCCTCTAATTTTTCCAGAGCCTTCTTCTCAATACGGGAGATGTAGCTGCGGCTGATTCCGTATTGGCTGGCTACCTGTTTCTGGGTATGCGGCAGAAAACCGTTTAATCCGTAGCGCTGACGAATCACATCGGCCTCCCGTTCTGTGAGGCATGTGTCCACCAGATGCCGTATGCGGATAGCATCCTCTTTGGATTGCAGATCGCTGAGCATGGTGTCTTCCTGCCCCACTACATCCCCCAGGAACAGCTCGTCACCGTCGCCCTCTCCCTCTATGGTATCATTGAGAGAAACGTCGCCCTGCCATTTCTTCTGCGCACGAAAATACATCAGGATCTCGTTTGCTATCATCACCTAAGAGCGGCACGCTTCCGCCATCGGTGGCACTTTCATTGCCGTCTGCAATCTCCGAAAACGCGATGTCTCCCTCCTCAGCACCGAACAGCACCACATGGGCGCTTTCGCCATCCCAGATTACCTTGCGTACCAAAGCCTGAATGGCAGTGCGCTTCTGCTCCACTGGCAGGGTATCGAAGGCAGAGTCGAAGAGAGATAGAAGCTGAACCAACAGATCAAATTCAGAATCGTTCAGTTCCTCCTGCTCTGCCAGGTGCTCCAGTTCCTGTATCCTTTCCTGTAATGCAGAAGTCTCCCTGTCCAATTCTGCCACACGGTCGAGAATGCGCTGCCTGATGCTGCCCGTCTGGGCTTCCGCCAGAGAGTCCATCAGCGACTGCATCTTCTTTTCGCACTCGCCGTGCTTACGACGCAACTCCTCCAGCTGCTGCTCATACTGCTCCCGGTCACCGGTATAGAATTTCTTGCTCTGCTCCAACTGCTGCCGGAATGCATCGCCGTTTTCCTCCAGATACCGCAGCTCCTCCACAACAGCTTTGTCAATGAGGTTGCCGGTCACATTCCGCTGATTGCAAAGCTCCCCTTTGCTTCGTTCCTTGTGGCGGCATACATAGGAATAGATGGCCTCACCCTCCGGTGTAAAGCGCTTGGTCAGCTTGGGGTACATCCGACTGCCGCAGGAACAGTAGATGAGGCCGGTCAAAAGAGCCTGATTGTTCCGGGGTCTGCGATAGGCCTTGGACTTGTTCTGCTCCAGCAGCTTTTGTATGGCGATCCAGTCGCCGCCGGGGATAAGACCCGGATGTCCGCCCACGGTGATAATCCACTGATCGATAGGTTTGTAGATGGTGGTGCGGCCCTTCTGCTGATCGGTGCGGTTATAGGCCAGAATACCGTGGGTGCCGTCAAAGGCTGTCTGTTCAGCGAAAACCGTGTCCACATTTTCAATGAAGTATTGGTATGCCGCCTCGTCTGCCATCATGTACACCGGATTTTGCAGGATGGATTTGATGGAAAAGCGGGTGAACTCGTTACCACGCTTGGTGGTAATGCGACGCTTGAGCATTTCTGTTTCCGTGGCGGTGAGGGAATGGTTCTGCAGGAACAATTCATAGATGGTGCGCACGACTTCCAACTCTTCGTCTACCGGTACAAGTCGGTAGGCTTTTTTCTTTTTCCCGTCCACCGTTACGTTTTCTACGCCCTCAGAGCGATAACCCAGAGGTGTCACGCCGCCCAGCCACCGTCCCGTCTTGGCCAGCTCGTGCATATTGTCCCGGATGCGCTCAGCAATCGTTTCACGTTCCAACTGGGAGAATACAGAGGCGATATACATCATGGCACGCCCCATGGGGGTCTGTGTATCAAAGTGCTCGTTGATGGAAATGAAGTCCACATTGAGGCTGGTCAGCTCATTGATCAGTCCTGCAAAGTCGCCGATATTGCGGCTGATACGGTCCAGACGATAGACCACAATGGAGGAAATCTTGTGCGCCTTTACCGCCTCCATCATCTGCTTGAAAGAGGGTCTGTCCAGATTCCCGCCGGAAAAGCCCTCATCTTCAAAGACAATGGCATTCGCTGCGGCTTCTTCACCCATATGCATGCGGAGATAATCCCGGCACAGTTCGATCTGGTTCCCGATGCTCTCGCCTTTGCCGGTGTATTTGGACTTGCGGGAATAGATGGCAACCTTGCGATGCTCAACGTTCATTGCTGGCCCTCCTGCGTATATTATAATAGTATCATAACATAAAGAATTACCGCTGTAAAGATGACAGATCCGTTTCAAATAAACAGATTCCCCAATAGAAGCGTATCATGGCGCTCTATTGAGGAATTTCCGGTTGTGAGATGGACGCAACTCAAAGGGTGGATTGTCGTCACGCTTATGATCGTTCAAAAGCGCGGAGTCAATCATCCTCCAGAAGTTTAGAGGCGGGGATGTTCAGAACTCTTGCCATTCTGAAGAGAGTCTCAAGTGAGATTCCGCGAATCGTCCCCGTACCTTCAACCTGTGCAAGGAAGTTCACACTTCTACCAATTTTTTCGGCAAATGCTTCCTGCGTATATCCGGATTTTTTGCGATAATATGCTATTTTTAGTCCCAAGACGGTATGTTTCTCGGAAAATTCGGTATTCATGGCAACCTCCTTTATATATTTCGTAAATCATAACAAGTATCAAATAAAAAGATAATTGGTTATAAAACTATAATTATTGACAACAAGTAAATATAATGATAGTTTACAGTTTGTAATGGAAGAATCCTGTTGCACAGCATTTCGAGATATATTGAATGGCACTGCAAAGATAATGGTTTGCTAATAAGACTGCATTTTCTAAGAGTAAGTAATCAGGTAAGCGGAAAGGCCGAGAGAAAGGAGGAGAGCCTTGGAGCTGAAACAAAAAGAAATGAAGAATACAGATTATTACAGTGAGCAACAATTGCAGGAGGCAATAGATGGCAGTTCAAAAGGCGACAGCGTAATCAGGATAGGCAATGCGTCCTCCACACAAACAGATCCGACCTACCCTAAGGCCTTTGGAACGGGAAACAGCTCTCCTTTCGGCTGGGTTAGATTTATTGATGAGGGCGAGGTGCTCAGGATCATAGAGCACAGTGAGAATATGCCATCTCATTTAGGGATTATCCCTGAAGAGGGAGAAATCTATTCTATTGTAGGTAAGAATTTGCTTCAGTTTTTACCCTGGAGCGAGACGGAAAAGTTTACAAGCGGAGTTCGATCTGTTGAAATATCCAGCGCTCCGGTTGCAATTCGACACCATTATTTGCACATAAACAATACATGCCCGGAAGTGTTTTCTTGTATACGGAAAGAGCGCTCCGAGAATGGAGGAGCTATATATACATCTGTATATGAAGACATTTCGTATCGTGCTTTGAGCACAGATAGCAGAGAAAGACAGCCTAACCTGTACAATGCCGGAAGTCCTCAGTTGGCAAGAGTTCTGATTCGCACATTCGGATACTTTGATATTTTTGCGGATGGACAGGCCGTGCCATTCCGCAACAAAAAGGCAAAAGAACTGCTGGCCATTTTAGTGGACCGTCGCGGGGGATATGTATCGTCTTCGGAAGCGATTAACCTTTTGTGGGAAAATGTTCCGGAAGATTGCTCGTCTTTGGGAAGACTGAGAAAGACGGCAATGCACTTGCGCAATACTTTGGAAGAATATGGTATTGCAGATATCATTGAATCAAAAAACAGAATGCGTCGTTTGAACCCGACAAAGGTAAAATGTGACTTATATGATTATCTGGACGATCCCGCAAAAAATGCATGGTTATTCTCCGAGCACTACATGGAGAATTACAGCTGGGGTGAAATGACATTGGCATTTTTATCAAGAATGAAACGGCAATAAGGGGAATCAGCAATCTCGCTGATTCCTTTTTTGCACATTGCATAAAAATTTGGGGAGATTTTCTACAAGTAGTTGTAGAAACGGAGGGAAAAAAGAACGAGAACGGAACGAACTCAGAACGGACAATGACCGAGTGGGGAACAGTCACTGAGTAGAATGATATCTATGATAATCTGAATGAACGGCAAATTGTCACAAATAGGGGAAGATGGGGAGAAATAAGAGAACCCCAGAATTAAAAAGGGTATCTGGCCGCAATACGGTTCGGTACCCTTTGTGTTTGGAGATTTGGATGGAAAACAAAACAACAGAGACTGTAGAAATGAACTATGCCTCGCAAGCACAACCATGGAAGAAACATTACAAAAACGGGGGAGCAGATGTTCCGGCGATTCCGGAAAAGACCATTTATCAGAGCATCCGTGATGGAAGTCAGACGGTATTGGATAAACCGGCGCTGTACTATTACGGCACAGAAATCTCCTATCGTGAGCTGATGAGGAGAATCGATCTCTATGCCGATGCCTATACCACGATGGGTGTAAAGGCAGGAGATGTAGTGTCTTTTATTTCGGTGGCATTGCCGCAAACAGTGATCTCACTGTATGCGTTGAATAAAATCGGCGCCATCAGCAGCTTTATTGATCCGCGTATGGACGTGGAGCGTATCCGCAGCTTTGTAGAAAAAGTACACTCCAATATTGTTGTGACGTTGGATCGCGCCTTTCCGAAAGTGGAGCCGTGGCTGGATATGCCGGGCCTGAAAAAAGTCATCGTGCAGTCCCCGGCGGACGATTTGCCCTGGACGGCTCGTATCGTCTATCGGGCAAAAAACAAAACAATTACATTGCCGCAAAACAGAAGGGTGATATGGTTCAGGGATTTCGAAAAGACCGGTGTCCCCGGTTGCGCCGAGGAGCGTCCCTACGAAAAAAATGCGGCCTGTGCTTATACCCAAACCGGCGGCACCACCGGCGTACCAAAGTGTGTGGTGTTGACCAACGAGGGACTCAACGCTGTGGCGCTGTGTTTTATGCACTATGGCCTCGATGCCAGAGCGGGTGAAACGTTCCTGAATATTATGCCCATCTTTTCCTCCTACGGAATCGTGTGCGGGGTACATATGACCTTGTCCATGCGCTTCAAGGTGTTTTTGATCCCGGATTTTTCGCCGGACAAGTTCCCGAAACTTATATATAAGTATCGTCCCAACCATCTGCTGGCAGTACCGGCGTTTTATGAAAAGCTGACCCATGATCCGAAAATTCAGAAAATGGATCTTTCCTTTGTGCTTTCCATGGGTTCTGGTGGCGACACCATGACGCCCGAGATGGATAAGAAGCTCAACACATTCTTCCGGGAGCACGGGGTGCGATACCCCATCGCCCAGGGCTATGGCATGTCGGAGGTTTCTTCTGCGGCTACCTTTGGCCAGGGCAACATCAACCGCACCATGAGCGTGGGTATCCCCACACCGCTGGTCACGGTGGGCATCTTCAAGCCCGAAACCTGCGAAGAACTGCCCATTGGCGAATCCGGAGAGATTTGCATTAGTGGGCCTACAGTGATGCGCGAGTACTTTGCCGATCAGCAGGCTACCGACGAATTGATCCGCATTCACCCGGCCGGCAAGCGCTGGGTACACAGCGGTGATGTGGGTCACATGGATGAAGATGGTTTTCTGTTCGTATCCGGGCGCATCAAGCAGATGATCACCCGCTTTGACGGGCACAAGCTTTTCCCGGTACAGATCGAAACCGTGATCCAGCAGCAACCGGGCGTGGTCAATTGCCTGGTGGTTCCCGTGCAGGATCGAGACCATGGTCAGGGCGTGTTGCCTTTGGCTGTGGTGGAGCTGAGCCCGGAAATGGATGCCAAGAAAACCTGTAAGGCGATCCAGCAGTACTGCGACAGTGTCATGGAGGAGCGCGGCCGCCCCTGCGCCGTGGTGGCTATGGAGCAAATTCCGCTGACATCTGTGGGCAAATGTGACCGCAAGACAGTGGAGGCACTATATAAAGATTTTGATTATCGCTGAGACAAGCAGTAATCCCCGCATCGTAGAGGCGATGCGAAAATTATATTTTATTTTGGGAGGAACATAGTATGAAAAAGGGAAAGGCATTCGCAAAGCGAGTGCTGGCGCTGGTGCTTTCTTTGATCATGGCGTTCAGCCTGGTCAGTGAAGCATTGGCAGAGCAAGTGGATACTATTAAGTATGTATCCCTCGGTGAGTCCATGACCAACGGTTATGGACTGAATGGTTATCTGTGCAATCCGCTTGATTTGGATGATACAAAAAACGGAACGGGTGAACAGGTGAACGGCTATCTGCAGAAAGCTGAAGATGCCTATCCCAGCAAGTTTGCAACTTGGTTGGCAGAATATACCGATAAGACTGTAGACCTGACCCAGTTGGCAATCAGCTGCACCCGCGCCGAGGATCTGAACTTCTTGCTGCACTTTGATGCTAACGACGAAAAGCAAATAAATGTTGCAAGTTCTGGCTGGTCCTGGGATGAAGACATTTGGGAGGCCACCTTTGATTACGGCGATCGGTACACATGGGACAACTTTACCGACGGTCGTTGGAATGATATGGAGCGTAAAGTTGGCAAGCCGGGACTGTCCGGTACCGATAGGGTTGCTACCAAGTACCAGGATTCTATCGCAAAGGCTGATGTGGTCAGCATGGCCATCGGCAACTCCAACTTCGGCGTGTTTATGCTGCGCTACGTCCTGGGCGCATTGGGTATGCCGGGCTTGGGTGATTACGGCTGGCTCAATGTTGAGAATGCCTGGCGTACCTGCGATGCCGGCGACGATGTGAAGCAGATGGTCGCACAGGTTGTGGAGCAGGTTAAGTAGAAGATGGGTGCAACTGGTCTATCCAAGCAGCAGATCGATAATATCGCGGATATCGTAAGCTACACGATGATCAGCTATGTCATCAACTATGCCCAGTGCATTGATCGCATTGTGGAACTCAATCCCGATGTGGAACTGATGATCATGGGTCTGTTCAACAGCATGGAATATGTCAAGATTGAGCTTGACGATGGCACCATTTTTGACTTCGGTGCTGTTGTCGGTATGTGCCTCGAGGCCATGAATACTTATCTCGCCAGTATTCCTGCTGTTTGCCAGATGGCAGGCAAGTATGAGGATGCCACATTCTATTTTACCGAAGCGAAGGGTGTTGAGCCGTTTACCGCTAAGTATGCTGACGGCGAGGCGAAGAATCTGGATGTTGTTCGCCTGCGTACCATTGAATCTATCTGCGAGCTGTTTGGCCTGCCTGAAGATATTGTAACGCTGGATAATGTCAAGAAGTTTGATGAGCTCCGCACTGCCGCGCTGAACGATCCGGAAAAACTGGAAGACCTTGGTGGTTTCGTTGAACAGTTCGGTGAGTGTGCACAGTATTTGGCAATGTATCTCGGCACGGAAAAATTGATGACCGAAGCCTGTCAGCTGGAGTCTGTCAAGGGTTCTTCCGTAATCAAGCTGCCGGATACACTGAAGGAAATCGGTACTGAGGCCGCAAAGGGCAATCCCATGAATGCCCCGATTCTGGCAGAGATGGAAGGCAATATAGCTGCTGAAACGACGACGCTTCTGACAACCAATCAGACATACCTGACCATTATTCAGGCAGTGCCGGGTAACCCCGGCCTGGCTCAGTTGCTGGCTACTCCCGATGCCATTGTCAACGCAGTGGTAAAGTATGTGGATAAGCCCGGCAGCCAGATGGAAGACCTGCTGAATATGTTTGACATCTTTGCCATCTTTATGGCAGGTGACGGTATTGGTTCTCATCCCTCTGCAGACGGCCATACCACTATTAAAGACGCCATGGCGGCCGTCTATGAGAATGGCACCACGTCTCAGGACTATCTGACCGGCAAGGCCGCCAAAGCCTTTGCCGCCCTGAAGGCCGTCACCGAGGAGTATGCTACCAAGGTGGGCGAGTTCGCATGGAACTACGCCGTAAACTCCGAGGCCCTGGATGAGCTGGATGCCTCTGTTGCCCGTCTCCATGAACTGTTGAAGGCCAATGCCTACCAGATCAATGGTGATCTGATGACCGCTGTCACCGATGCTTCCGGTGCAGTAAAGACCCAGCTTGAAGCCCTCAAGGCCGATTTGGAAGGTCAGGCTGTCATTCTGGAGGAGACCGGCAATGATACCTATGCCCTGACCATGCTCGTTGCGGGTCAGGTGAAAGATGCTCTGACCGCTATTGATGCCGCTGCCGCTGCCATCAATGTGGCACTGAAAGATCTTCACGCTGCCGCTATCGATACGGCTGATACGCTCTCTGTGCAGCTGCCCATCATAGTGAAGGGCATTGGTTCCGACAATGAGACTGACACTGGAAATACTTTGCAGGCATTTGCCGCAATCAAGGGATCTGCGGATGCCCTCAAGGCCAAGGTTGACGCCGCTGATGCCGCTGTGGCTGCACTGGATGCATTGCTGGTGAACAGCACCGAGGCTTTGCGCAGTCAGTTGGAGACCGTTTATGGTCAGGTTGAGGCTCTGCATGACACCTATGCGGATGTCTTCCTGGCAAAGCTGGACGAATATTGTGATGTATTTGCAGCAGACGGCGAGACCCTGAAGACCGCCGCTATGGCAGTTGCCTCTCAGGTGAACACCAAGCTGGAAGAGCTGAAGCCCGCGTGCCATGATGTCTATGAAAGGCTGTTGTCGTCGGCCAGACTGCTATCGCCGATGCCAAGGCCTATGCCGAGGAGTATGGCCTTTGCGAAAAGTATGAGACCGCTATGAAGGTTCTCAATACCGCTGTGGGCGAGATTGAAGCACTGTTGGAGAAGTACCCTGACATGCCCGAAAAGGCATGGGCCTATGCCCAGAAGAAGGGCTATATCGACACCGCTTACAACGCGCTTGAGAATCTGTGCAATAACTATATTGATGCGCTGCTCGATACAGCCACCGGCATCAACGGAGACCTGGATACACAGTTGGCCGCTTTCCGCGCCTTGAAGGACAATGAGAGTCTCTCCGAGCAGGAGAAGGCCGCCGCGGCATGGCAGCAGATCGAAGGCCGCATTGCCTTCCTGCAGGGCGAGATGACCAAGGTCTCCAAGATCGAAGATTGTCTGAATGCTGTTGTTGCCTCTCTGAAGAACGAGAGCAACAAGTATGTTGTTGCCCTGACCAACCAGATGGAGAAGGTCTCTGCACAGCTGGCTCTGGTCAATGAAAAGGCACTGGCCGTCAATGGACAGATCGTCTCCCAGCTGGAAGCTGTTCAGGCCGGTGTTGCTCAGTTTAACAGTGATCTGGCCATGCAGCTCAATGCGATGATCGAGCAGACCCAGGCTCAGATCGAAGCAGCCAAGGGCAATGTGAAAGACTCCTCTGAATTGATCGCCAGCCTGCTGGAAAAGGCGTATCAGGCCATCAAGGAGGCACAGTATGACGCTACCCACGCTGACTATTACAAGCATCCTACCGGCAACTACTATGTTGCCCTGGGCGGCAAAACCGTTGGAGGCGCTGGCCTGAAGAAGGCATCTCCATATCCGTCTCTGGTAGCTAATGCGCTGAAGATTGATTCTAAAGAATATAGTTCTGACAAACTCACCGTTATCAACGGCGTGGACTATATTAAAGAATATGCAGAAGAAATTGCTGCGGCTGACCTGATCACTTATCAGCTGGATGCTGATGTCATGAGCCTTACAAAGGCTATGACGGGTGACGGCGACATGTCCGCTTATGTGGATGCCGACACCATGGCTCTGGCTCAGAAGCTGCAGACCAAGCTGGAAGAGATCCTGGATGCCAACTGGAAAGTACTGGCCAAGACCAAGACACTTGAGGCTAAGGCCATGCTCAAGAAGGCCGTGAATGAGTCCATCAGCGAAGTTTGTGCAGATCTGGATATTACCCTCGATGCCAAGTACACCAAGGCACTGGACAAGCAGCTTGACAAGGTCATTGATATGATCATTGAAAAGCTGGTAGAGGTTGCAACCGACCTGGAGACCCAGAAGACCGCGGCTCTCTCCGGCGTTATGGCTAACAAAGAAATGGTCAAGAAGTACCTTAATAGGGCCGCTTATGTAGCTGTTGCTTACGCTGTGGAGACTGTCAAGGTTTCCGAGACGATTCGCGTGATCAATCCTGATGCTGAGATCCTCATGGTGGGCATGTACAATCCCCTGCAGGGCGTCAGCGTGAAGGTCGGCGAAGATGTGATCAATGTGGGCGAGCTGTTTGATTATGTGATTGCCGCTTCCAACATCTATTGCACCGCTTATGCCGCCGTCAGCAACACCGTGTCCTTCGTCGCCGTTCCCGATACTGCGATCGGCCTGAAGGAACAGACCATTGATGTTGCTGATATGAGCACCATTATTTCCAAAGTAGTGGCCCTTGCCGGAAATGATACCTACGCTACTGCCGATGGTCATAAGTATATCGCCGATCAGATCATCAAGGCTCTGAATGTGACCGAGTTTGCTCTGGAGAGCATTGAGATTACCACTGCTCCCACCAAGACGACTTATATGGAAGGCAAGAACTTTGAGACTGATGGTATGGTGGTGACTGCCAAGTACACGGATGGTACCAGCGAAGTAATTACCGGTTACACAGTAGAGGATGGTACGGCTCTGACCGCCGGAAAGACCAGCGTGACCATTTCCTACACCGAGGGCGGTGTTACCAAGACTACCACCCAGAGGGTTACGGTTGTTGCCAAGGCACTGGATCACATTGCTGTGACTCAAGCGCCCACTACCACCGAGTACCATGTTGGTACCGGCATCTTTAATAAGGCCGGTATGATCGTAATGGCCTACTACAATGACGAAAGTAGCGCCGCAATCAGCGGCTATACCGTTTCTCCTGACACAGCTTTGACTGCCGGTACGACCTATGTGACCATTTCCTACACCGAGGGCGGTGTTACCAAGACTACCACCCAGAGTGTTACCGTGTGCCATAGTTGGACAGCCACAGGTGAATGCTCTATCTGCAGAGCTGTTAATCTTGGCGGAAATACGGAGTCCGAGATAATAAAGGATAGCAACCATAAAAATGTTGCATCCGGTGGCGGGACGGTAGTAAAGAGTAAAGACGGTAAAGAAATCAATTTGGCTGCCGTAATTGAAGCATTGAAGACCGGTACTACTAAAATCGAAACAGAACAGTATGATATTGAAAACGCAGTTGCCAACGGAGATGCGATACTGCTGGCGCTGCTATCCAAGAGCGACTTGACCACGGAGCAAAAGGCAGAAATCGAGAAGCTCATTGCCGCTGTTAATACCACAGATACCGATAAGAAGAATAAGACTGTTATCGCCGTTTGGGATGCAGCCTGCGTTTTGTACGATAATGATGGTTATCCAGTCGGTAATCTGACAGAGCGGAGTGGAAAAGTGACTGTTAAGCTGGATATTGGAAGTGAGCTGTACAGCCAGCTTAGTAATAGTGGAAAGAAAGTTATGGTTCTGCGTGGGCATACAAACGCTGCCGGTACTGCAACTGCTGAGGAACTGTCGGCGAGCCTTAAGATGGAAGACAACAGATACTACGTCACGTTCGATACTAACAAGTTCTCCACCCTTGCGTTGGTATCTTATACGCCTGAGAATCCCGGGGGTTCCGTGATTCATTCCGGCGGTGTATCCGGCGTGACTACCGTTGCAACCACCATGCCCATGCTGCGCAAGGGCAACACCGGCGATGCCGTAAAGACCCTGCAAACCAAGCTGAATGCTCTGGGTTATAACTGCGGTGCGGTGGATGGCATATTTGGCACCAAGACCTATAACGCTGTAATCAAGTACCAGAAGGCCATGGGCCTGGTTGCCGATGGTATTGTCGGTAAGCTGACCTGGGCCAAGCTGGGCGTGACCGGTACCGTGGCCACCGTGGCTGCCACAACGTCCATCACCTCCGTTGCAGTTGCGAGCAATATGCCCATGGTACGCAAGGGTAATAGCGGCGATGCCGTAAAGACTCTGCAGACCAAGCTGAATGCTCTGGGCTATAACTGCGGCGCCGTAGATGGCATATTTGGCACCAAGACCTATAACGCTGTCATTAAGTACCAGAAGGCTATGGGCCTGGTTGTCGATGGTGTTGTCGGTAGGCTGACCTGGGGCAAGCTGAACTGACGGAAGTAGAATTCTACACACTTGCGTTTATTCTAAAAACTGAACCCTGATCGAGGTAAAAGTGCAGGGGATATCATCAAAATGGTGATGTCCCCTGCACCAAAGGAGAAGTATGAAAAAGTTTGTCATAGTTTGTGTTGCCTTGCTTTTGTTATTGCAAATCGCGCATGCGGCAGATGCAGTGGAAGTCACTGCAGTTCCAAATGTCGAAACTGCAAAACCCGGCGAGGAAATTACATACTTAATTCGGGTAGAAAATACCTCAGGTCAGAAACTTGAAAGCGTGAGAGTACAGTTCGAAATTGACTCGTGCCTGACATACGAAAAGTGCGAATCTGGCAACAATTTCGCATATGAGAACTATATCATCCCCAAGGGAGAGTATACGGGGACAGCTGGAAATGTAGAGGATCAGTCATTTACACTGTGTTCGGTTACATATCGGACAGATAAAGAAGTAACGGCGGCAGATGCTATAGAGGTAATCTCTGTATCTGCAAGCAGGACAGAGACGTTATGGCTGCCGGCCGTTTTGATAGGCACTTGTTTGCTTGTGATTGTAGTCGTTATGTTAAAACGAGCTGAACAAGCATCGCGGGGCAAAAGGCATCTATCAAGCAACAAAACGTGATTTTTCCTCGCATATCGTATTATAGCCACACTCCTATCAAATCACGTACTGCGGTGGTCACCCGAAGACGAGCAGCGTACTCCATCAGCCGCGGAATGCTCTTCATGGGGTCTTTGATATAATTCTGGATTGCTTTATTAAAAATCTCTTTGTCCATCTTGTTGCGATGCCGGATGCAATCGCAGATCACCCGCTCCTTATCGTACATCCTCACCGGAACCCCGTCCATTTCTTGTTGGCAAAGGCCCAGAGCCAAGATATCGGGCTGTACATAATAAGGCTTTATGAACGGGTAGGGGATAGAGAAGCGATTACGGTTGCAATACCTGTTGACGGCGAGATGCCATTCGCCGGGGGTGCGGTCGCTATATCCGTAATGGCGCAGCGCGGTATCCATGCAGAGAATCGCATCCGGGAACAGGCGCGTAATGGTTACGGCCTCTCCGACCGGCTCATCGCCGACCCATTGGTAGTAGCCGCGGCGAATACGCTCAATCTGCTTGCGCTCCAAAAGCATTTTAATATCGTATGCGGAAATGCCCTCTGCGCGGAGTTCGCGGGTACACACGATATTATTGTGTCGATCAAATACTCTTTTTATCCTGATAGTGTCCATACACAGATCCTTTTTATAAACTATACACAGATGGTTCAACATGCAGATGGTTTGATGTATACATTATAATATACACAGAAGTCAGAATATTGCAAGCTATTTGTCATAGCACATGCTACAAAACACAAGAAACAAAGACGGGATAGGCGCAATCAGCCTATCCCGTCCTGTTTTATTCACACCTCTGATCCGTTTGTGCCGCGCAGTATCCCAACGTGCATTTTGCAATTTCTTTTTTCTCCAATAATTCATCAACGATTTGCTTCAGCACTTCTTCATCGACATGGGGGAACGCTTTTCCAATTTCTTCAAGAGACACCCCTTGGGGTTGATTATTTATATAGTTGCAAATACGCGCTGGATTATTGCCCTTCTGCATGGCATAGCGACTATATTCGCAGGCACCGCCGGTAAGAAGAATACACTACTTCTCACAGCATAGACTTATCACAGATAGGAGGTGAACGGTATCCGCAGCGCACCGATACAAGTAATCGTACATTGCCCCACTACCCCGGAGGGTCAGCAGGAATTGGCTCGGCGCGTTGCCGCCGTTCACGCCGATGCAGCCAGAAACTACATAAAGAATCTCAACTGCCCCACCAGACAAAAGGTCGCCTTGACCTCTGCCATCGAAAGGGCGGTTGAGACACATTAACCCGAGCTCGGCAGGAATAACCTGCCGGGCTTTGCTGGGTTCAGGGTCTGTTCAGCGTCGGGGCACTTTGTCAGCTTGCCTGCCGCGCTTTGATATACAGATCGATGTCGTTGACAATATACTTTTCACCGGTAGTATGCAGTGCCTCAAAATAGCTCCTGACATATTCCGGCACGCGATACTGCTCGAAGAGATTTATCACATCCCTGCCGGTCAGCGACTTTGCCATCTTGTAGATCTCAATGCAATATACCAGAAATTCACCTTCGCGGCTCATTCTCACGCCTCCTCCGGGTAGTCAATGTGTCCCGTCTGCTGCTCCTGTTGATAGAGAACATAGAGGGCTTTCGGGCTCAGGTGCCACAGCTTTGTCTTTTCGTTCTCCAGAGCCGCATAAAGCTCAGAGCGATAGAGTGCCGCGGTGGCATCGCTCTCGGAGATGCCCTCCTGCTTCGTGATCTCCTGAATTAGCTGGGGAATCAGAAGAACAAGAATACCGCTTAACTGCTGCTCACTCATTGCCAACCCCTCCTTGCTCCACACCGATATATTTCAGCATACGCAACGCTTTATCCGTCTTGAATACATATTGGTTAAACAGCTTCTTGATTTTCAAGGCTTCCAATGTCTGCTCTCTCGTCAAAACGCCGGTGGAGTAAAGAATAAATGTCCGAAAAATATCATCATCAGCCACCGGGCCGTAGATCAGGTCATAGTTGTCCTTGGGCACGATCCCGTTTCTGTTATCGGATACAAAATCAAGCCATGCGCCGTCGGCTGTTGCAAAGCCGCGTACAGACAGTTCCTGTATGTCCGCCTCGGCAAGCTCATAAACACTGACAAACCTTTCTGCGGACTGCTTTCTGGCTGCGACCTTTCCGGCAAAGTTTTTCGCCTGTTCCGGATTCGTGGTGGTATAAAACCCGTCCCCAAAATCAAGGTACCTGTTGGGTAGCAAGATTTTGGGATGCTCTACAACCACATCACTCCCATGATAAAGAATCATTGATTCACCCCCAGTGCTTTGTTTGCAAATTTCAGCTCGTCTTTTAATGATTTCAGCATATTCTCAATATGGCGGCGCTCTTCGATGCGTCCCGATAACTCTTCCTTTTCAGCGGTGGTGAGATATCTTGAAACCACCTTACCGTTCTCGCGGTATTTCAGGTAATAGTATGTGTTGTTGCCGGTGTGTGTAGCCGATATGGTGCCCCTCGGGAGTTCCGACAACTGCTGCTGATATTCCTCGATCATAAACTCAATGCGCTTTTTCTCCCGCAGGACAGTTTCTGCAATCAAAGACAAATGTACCACCTCTAACGGTATTATACACAACAAAAATCAGAATATCAATACCTGTTGTACAATATCCTGAGTTCCGTCAACCAAATCGAAAATACTTTTTCCATGACCCCCGGCTGACACGTTTAACGCCACTTTCCCATTGCTGTAGCTGGAAGCGATGGACACCGAGATATCCGGCGAAAGCACGTTTGCTCATCCCGCATTTGTGCCGCAGGGCGGTGATGGCCTGTCCCTGCCCATCGTAGAGAAACCGGTTATAATCATCCAACAGATCCTGCACCGGCACACGAAACAGTTCGGCGAGCTTGTCCACCGTTTCTCTTGACCAGCAGTCAAGCTCACCGTTCTCCAGATGTACATAGAAGGATCGCTCTACGCCAATCAGACGGGCGACCTCGCTCTGCATAAGCCCGGCTCGGTAACGGCACCAGTATAGCCGCTCCAAAGGGGACGGCATCTCCCCATAAGAGCTGAATTGATACTTCTGCGCTTCGCAAACACGGTAGTGAGGGGACACCTTCATTTTGATGATATATAAGGGGGCGAACCGTACCACATCTCCGAAAGTGGCCGAAAGGATACACAATTGCGCGGAATAGCGGCAGATTATGTGCCATGTGGGCCGGGAACCTTGCAAATCGTGCGTTGCCGCTTCGGTTGCCGCACTTGTGAGAGTATAGCATTTTCAATGCAGCGGCTGGCATAGGTAGCCAGACGGATTCCGCGATCTGCGCGAAAGGTGTTGATGGCCTTGATCAGGCCGATTGTTCCGATAGACAGCAGATCCTCCTGCGCATCACTTTTGGCATAATACTTTTTTACAATGTGGGCCACAAGACGAAGATTGTGCTCTACCAGACGATTTCTGGCATCCAGGTCGCCCTGGGCGCAACGCTCCAGACAATCCTGCTCCTCAGCAGCAGAGAGCGGTTTCGGGAAAGAACCGTTGGCATTGGCCAGATGTAATGTGAGAAACAGACTGTTACAAAGGAGAAACAGCGTAGCAGATAGCATAGGAAACACCCCCGAGGATAACTTATGAACAGGGGGACTGTCCCTATCACTGAAAGGAAAAGAAGTGCTGCCATTTCTGGAAACACTTCTCTGGTGCGGGTATGGGGACTCTCCTCTCACTGACAGAGCATGCCACCGGCATGTTCTTCCCGAGTTGCGGGCATTACATTTCCGCAACATCGGAGTTCGTTTCGAGTCCCTCTTATTACCCAATAGAAAAAAGGGGGCATTGCCCCCTTTTTTCTATTGGTGCGGGTATGGGGACTCGAACCCCAACGGCTCTCACCACGAGAACCTAAATCTCGCATGTCTACCAATTCCATCATACCCGCGTACTGCCGTATTATAGCATATTCTCTCTGCAGACACAAGGAAAACTTACGCGCCGAACAGCAGCTTTACGCTGAGCGCTGCGGCCACAAAGCCCACCAGATCGGCGGTCAGAGCGGCCCAGAGAGTATAGCGGGTGCGGCGGATCCCGGCGGCTCCGAAATAGACGGCGATGGTATAAAATGTGGTCTCCGTACATCCCAGCATCACGGCCGCGGTACGCCCGATGGTGCTGTCCGGCCCGTAGGTACGCATCAGTTCGCTGCCAAAGGCCAGTGCACCGGAGCCGCTGAGGGGACGGATGAGCAGAAGCGGCGTGGCCTGCTCCGGAATACCCAGGCGACACATCAGCGGCCGCAGTAAAGTTGTGAGGGAATCCAAAGCACCGGACGCCTGCAGCATGCGGCATGCACACAGCAGTACGATCAGGGAGGGCACAATACGCAGTAAGACAGGCATCCCCCGGGTAATACCCTGCACCATGGCGCTGTATACATCGACACGTTTGCGAAGTGCTACCAGAGAAACCAGAAAAAGGATGCCGGGAACGATAAAAGAAGAAATGTCCATCTATTTCCAAACCTTTCTCAAGAACCAGGCGGCCAGCAGCCCTGCGCTCACTGATGCAAGTGAACTGATCCAAACCGCAGGCAGGATGTCAAATGGCGTCATACAGCCGCAGGCACTTCGTACAGCGGCTATCGTGGTAGGCAGCAGTTGAATAGAGGCGGTGTTGAGCACCACCAGATAGCAAAGCTCATTGCTGGCCGTGCCGTTACAGCCCTTGGCCATGGAGATGGCGGCGCGGATGCCCAGCGGCGTGGCGGCATTCCCCAAACCCAGCAGATTGGCGCACACGTTGCCGCACAGAGAGGACAGGGTGTCGGGGTCCTGACACGCCCGGGGCATGATCCGACGCAAAAGCGGAGTGAACAGATGTGAGAGTCGATCACTGAGTCCACCTTGCTGCAATACCTCCATCACACCGCACCACAGGAGAAAGGGCCCTGCAATGGAAATGCACAGCGACACCGCACTTTGCGCACCTTCCAGTGCGGCGGCAGATACGGCCGCCATAGAACCATTTATTGTCCCGAACAGAAGCGCCAGACCCATCATTGCAATCCAGATCCAGGTCAATACCATGCAATCACCTCGAATACCAATATGTATATGGGAACTGTAAAAATAAGAAATAATTGCCATTTTGTGTTGACACTACTGACAAATCGTGACAAAATAATCAATAAGGGGACGATTGTCACTTGGACAATCGCTTTGGCAGGAAGGAGGAACACATCAGTGAAGTCTACCGGAATGGTAAGAAGAGTGGATGAGCTGGGACGCATTGTCCTGCCTATCGAACTGCGCCGCACCTTGGATATTGCAGAAAAAGACATGTTGGAGATTTATGTAGAGGGCTCTTCTGTGGTCCTGAAAAAGTACCGTACCACCTGTGTTTTCTGTGATGGCAGCAAGGATGTTGCGGAATTTCACAGCAAGCCCGTGTGCAAAAAGTGCATGAAGGAATTGCAGACTCTCTGAAACCAAATGGAAACCGCCACAGTTTTACCGCTGTGGCGGTTTCCTGTTTCGGCGGAAATTTCATGTGGTATTTTATTGAAGTGTATGCTATAATAAAGCATTACAGAATGAAAATAACACGATAGAAATCGTATAGGATAGACATAGTTCTAAAAAATGTATTGAGAGGCGGTAGAGAAATATGAGTTTTCTGTCTGCAATATTGTTGGGCCTGGTGCAGGGTGTGGCGGAGTTTCTGCCCATCTCCAGCTCCGGGCATCTGGCCATCGCCCAGAATCTGTTGGGTTTAGATACTACAGTTCCCGATTTCTTTGATGTACTGCTGCACCTGGGCACCTTGCTGGCGGTGTTTGTGGCATACTGGCGGGATATCTGCGGCATGGTGGTGGAGCTTTTCCGGGGCATCAGTGATATCGTGCACCATTCTACTCCCAAGAATGTGCCGCCGGCTCGTCGCCTGTTGCTGCTGGTGATCATCGGCACTCTGCCGTTGCTTTGCGTTTTGCCCATCCATAAGAAGATCGCCGCTCTGAGCGATAATATGATATTTGTGGGTGCGGCGCTGATCTTTACCGGTATTGTGCTTATGCTCAGCGATATCGTTCGCCGCGGCACGAAAACGGAGCGCAGTGCAGGCGTGCTGGATGTGGTGTTGGTGGGTTTGGGTCAGGCTGTCGCCACCATGCCCGGCATTTCCCGCAGTGGTATGACCATTGCCACCGGCTGCTATATGGGATTTGACCGCCGCTTTGCGGTGCGCTTCAGCTTCCTGCTGTCCATTCCTGCCGTGTTGGGTGCCAATTTGCTGACGCTGGTGGATGCGCTGCAGGCAGGTGTGAATTGGGCGGAATTGCCGGTTTATCTGGTGGGTGTATTGACTGCCGCGGTATCCGGCTATCTGTGCCTGCGTCTTTTGCGCTACATTGCAGATAAAGGCCGCTTTGGTGCCTTTGCGTACTATTGCTGGGCCGCGGGTCTGCTGACGCTGTTTTTGAACACGATTAAGTGAGGAAAATTATGGCTGCTTCTACACAGAAGAAAAACAAGACGGCTCCGAAATCCAAGCGGACGGCTGCGGGCAGAACCCACAGTACACCGGCCACTCATCTGGTATGGGGGATCATCTGTCTTTTGCTGGCGCTGTGCGTGGTGGTGTCCTATTTCGGCGTAGAGGGCATCGTGCTGATCTGGCTGCGGAAGATCCTCTGCGGCCTGTTGGGCTATGGCTATTGGTTGTTCGGCGCGGCATTGCTCTGCGTGGGTCTTACCGCCATTGTGCACCGGCAGGATCCGGTGACGCTGCGGGTGGTAGCTGCACTGCTGGCACCGTTTTTTGCAGGTGTTGTGGTGCACATCCTTTTGGTGAGCACCTCTTACGGTATTGAACTGGATGCAATCCGTCCTCTGTGGGAAGACGGACAGCTGATCCGGTGCGGCGGTGTACTCTCCGGCATTGTGGCGGAGGCGGCAGTAAAGCTTCTCAGCAAGATCGTGGCGACTTTGATTTTCGGCATTCTTCTTATTCTGTCGGTGTTTACGGCTCTTTGGTGGAATCCCGCCCGGGCTTTGCGTGACCGCCGACTCCGCGAAGAAGAGGACGTAGAGGATAAGCCCGAAGTACGGTCCGCGGAGCTTCCGAAAAAGGAAAAAGAGGTGCGGCAGACCACAAAACGTGTGGTGACTCCGGCCGTGTTTGACATCCCGCTGGACGGAGAGGATCGCAGTGTGGAATTGCCCGAGCAGGCCAAGGTGCTCAAACCCTCCGGGAAAAAGCTTTTTGCCAAAAAGGATGAGCAGTTGAAGACACCTGCGGAGGTGTGGGATCCCGAAGCCAAGATTGTCCCGGCGGCCCCGGAAGCGGAGATTGCCCCCGTGGAGGAAAAGCCTGTCGTCCGGACAAAGCAGCAGTCCGCCCAGGAGGTAGAGGCCGCCGCCCAGGAAGTCGGCGAGGAAATTGAAAAGGAACTCAACGAGACAGAGCCTGCCTATCGCTTCCCGCCCATCGACCTTTTAGATCCCAACCGGGGCGTGGACAACCAGGAAGTGGGTACGGAACTGCGCAGCAATGCCAATCGTCTCAGCAGCACCCTGCGCTCTTTCGGTGTGGAGGCCAAACCCGGCGAGGTGATCCACGGGCCCAGCGTGACCCGCTATGAGTTCACCCTGGATCAGGGTGTAAAGCTCTCCAAGATCACCAACCTGCAGGACGATATCGCTCTGGCTTTGGGTGCCAGCGGCGTTCGCATTGCCCCGGTACCCGGTAAGATCGCTTCTGTGGGTATCGAGGTGCCAAACCGTATTGTCAGCTCTGTTTGCATTCGCGACGTGATCGGCAGCGGCACATTTGCCAATCATCCCAGCACGGTCGCCTTTGCCGTGGGTAAGGATATCGGCGGCAACTGCATCGTGGGCAACATCGGGAAACTGCCCCATGTGCTGATTGCCGGCACCACCGGCAGCGGTAAATCCGTATGTACCAACTCACTGATCGTGAGCTTGCTCTATAAATCCTCTCCCGAGGATGTACGCTTTATCATGGTGGATCCCAAGATGGTGGAGCTTGCACCCTATAACGGCATTCCCCATCTGCTGATCCCCGTGGTCACCGATCCCAAGAAGGCTGCCGGTGCGCTGCAGTGGGCCGTTTTTGAGATGATGAAGCGCTATAAGATCTTTTCGGAGAACGGTGTAAAGGATCTGGCGGGTTATAACGCACTGGCCGAGGCTTCCGAGGACATGAAGAAATTGCCCTCTGTGGTGGTGGTCATCGACGAGTTGGCCGATCTGATGTTGGTAGCCGCCAAAGAGGTGGAAGAATCCATCTGCCGCGTAGCACAGATGGGCCGCGCCGCCGGTATGCATCTGGTAATCGCCACCCAGCGTCCCTCTGCCGACGTCATTACCGGCCTGATGAAAGCCAATATCCCCAGCCGCATCGCCTTTGCGGTTGCCTCCAGTATGGAAAGCCGCATCATTCTTGACACTGTCGGTGCCGAGAAGCTCATCGGCCGCGGCGATATGCTCTACTTCCCCTTGGGCGACAGCAAGCCCACCCGTGTGCAGGGCTGCTTCATCTCCCCGGAGGAGATCGAAAAGGTGGTGGCCTTTGTCAAGGAGACCGGCGAAGCCAACTACGACCAGAGCGTTATCGACAAAATTGACGAGGCTTTGGAAAAAAGCGATAAGGGCAAAGGAAACAGCGGGAATACACCTGCTGAAGACAGCGGCGATGAGGAATATGATGAGATGCTCTGCGCCGCTGTGGAGGTTATTCTGGAGACCGGACAAGCCTCTGTATCCATGCTGCAGCGCCGCCTGAAGCTGGGATATTCCCGCGCGGCCCGTCTGGTGGATCAGATGGAGGAAAAGGGGATCGTAGGCCCCTTTGAGGGCTCCAAGCCCCGCCAACTGCTCATCAACCGCGCCCAGTGGCAGGAGATGCTGATGCAGCGTAACGGTGAGGTTGCCGCACCTCCGGCTCATGACCCTTACGGCAGTATCCACGATGCATTTGAGAGCCGCGACGCACTGGACTAAAACCAATGAAAAGGACGGCGATAGCCGTCCTTTTTCGTTGACGAACAGGGGCACATATGGTATTTTATTGAAAAATCCACAAAGGAGGCGCGGATATGTACGAACTGGTGCAAGTAGGCGAGAAGAGTTATTTTATCGAGAGCCCTGCAAAAATCGGCATTTACCGGCAGAGCGAAAAAGAGGTGTACCTCATCGACAGCGGTTCCGACAAGGATGCCGGCCGCCGCGCCCGTAAGGTGCTGGACGAGCAGGGGTGGACCTGCCGCGGCATTCTGGTGACCCACGCCAACGCCGACCACACCGGCGGCTGTCAGTATCTGCAGAAGCAGTACGAGTGCCCCGTGTTCTCCGGAGGTATCGACAGCGCGATCACCGCCTGGCCCGTGCTGGAGCCGGCTTTTCTCTATGGCGGATATCCCTTCAGGGAACTGCGCAACAAGTTTCTGATGGCGCCGCCCTGTGAAGTAACGCCCTTTACGGATGCTGCTTTTCCGCAGGAGGTGGGGATCATCCCCCTGCCGGGCCACTTTTTCGACATGGTGGGCTTTCGTCTGCCGGACGGCACGGTATTCGTGGCGGATTGTCTCAGCTCGGAGGAGACCCTGCAGAAGTATCAGGTGTCTTTCCTTTACGATGTACAGGCCTATCTGGACACGCTGGACAAGGTGGCGGCTATGGAGGCCGGGATGTTGGTACCCTCCCACGCAGCGCCGGCAAAAGACCTTTCTCCGCTATGCGCCGTGAACCGCCACAAGGTGCTGGAGATCGCAGACGTGGTATTGGGCCTTTGCGATGGACGAGCGTTTGAAGAGATTCTTAAAGGCGTGTTTGACCACTACGGTCTGGAGCTGAACTATGGACAGTATGTGTTGGTGGGCAGCACCGTGCGCTCCTATCTGGCCTGGCTGAAAGATACGGGCAAAATCGACGGAGCAGTGGAGGAAAACCGCCTGCTCTGGAAAGCCCTGAACTGATAGCAATACAAGGTGGCGATAAGCCACCTTTTTCACGGAAAACGAGGCGATAATATGGCAAAAATCAAAAGTTTCGTGCGGCAGGAGATCACGCTGTGTGTCGCTTTTGCCGCGGCGGTGATCAGCTGCTTTTTTGTGACACCCGACAAGGAGTATCTGGCGTATCTGGATCTGCGGACGCTGGCGCTTCTCTACTGCCTGATGGTGGTGGTGGCCGGCCTGCGAAGAGCGGGTGTGTTCAACCGCTTGTCTCATATCCTCTGCGGCAAGGCGGTGACGGTGCGGGCCATGGCCGTGGTGCTGGTGGCGCTGAGCTTTTTCGGTGCCATGCTGGTGACAAACGATGTGGCACTTCTGACCTTTGTCCCCTTTGCTGTGGCAGTGCTGGGCATGGCTGGCAAGAAACGCTATCTCACCCGCGTGGTGGTGTTGCAGGCCGTGGCAGCCAACCTGGGCAGTATGCTGACCCCGGTGGGCAATCCCCAGAACCTTTTTCTCTACTCTCATTACGACATGACCATAGGCGATTTCCTGCTGGCGACGGGTCCCATCTGGGTTCTGTCTGCCGTTTTGATCGGTCTTCTGTGCCTGATGCTGCCCAAGGAGCCCCTGGAGGTGTTTTTAGGCGAAAAGCCCCTGCTCTATAAAAGCGAAATGTGGGTCTATCTGGCCCTCTTCTGCGTATGCCTCCTGACGGTACTGCGCCTGCTGGAGTGGTATATCATGCTGGCCGTTCTGGTGTTAACACTGCTGATTTATCGCCGCAGAATGCTCCTTTCTGCAGACTTCTACCTGCTTTTGACATTCGTGTGCTTCTTCGTGTTTTCCGGCAATCTGGGGCGCGTGGAGGCGGTGGATAGCTTCCTGCGGGAGATCTTAAGCGGCCGCGAACTGCTGGTGGGCGCGGGACTTTCCCAGGTGATCAGCAATGTGCCGGCGGCTATTTTGCTCTCTGGTTTTACGGAAAACGGCAAGGCACTTCTCTTGGGCGTGGATATCGGCGGCTTGGGCACTCCCATTGCCAGCCTGGCCAGCCTCATCGCCATGAAGCTCTATTCCCATGCTGAGGGTGCCAATCCCGGCAAGTTTATGAAGCTGTTTTTGATGATCAATTTCGGCCTGCTGGCGATTTTGCTGGTGGTGGCAAAAGTGCTGTAATACTGCAAACCGTCCCCACTTTAACGGGGACGGTTTTTTGCCCAAAAGGGAAAAATTACGCTGTAAATGTGCTTGAGAGTTTCCGCAGGACATGCTATAATATATCATTCCGAGTAAAATGCGGAGAGAGGGTGAAAAAATGGGCCTTCATGACGGGCACAGGCAGCGCAAAAAAGAGCAGTTTCGTACCCGAGGCCTTGACAGCTTTGCCGACCATGAGGCGCTGGAATTGCTCTTATATTACGCCGTCCCCCGACAGGATACCAACGAGACGGCCCACCGCCTTTTGCAGCAGTTCGGCTCTCTCCAAAGCGTGCTGACAGCACCTGTGGAGGAACTGGAGAAGGTAAACGGTGTCGGGCAGAATGCCGCCACGTTTTTGCACCTTGTTTCCGAGATCCATAAGCGGGCGCCCCGCACAACGGGAAAGAGCGTGGTTCTCAACAGCGTGGAGAAGTGCGGCACCTATTTCCTGCAACTGCTGGGCAACGAGCGCCACGAGGTGCTGTATCAGATCTGCCTGGACGGCAAGGGAAAGCTCCTCAGCTGCAAAAAGCTGGCCGACGGCAATATTGACAGCGCGGCCCTCTCTGTGCGGCAGGTGGTGAACAATGCCCTGATGTGTGAAGCAAGCGCCGTGGTGCTGGCCCACAACCACCCCAGCGGTGTGGCGCTTCCGTCAGATGATGACAGAGCAGTCACCCTTCTGGTGCGCGATGCTCTGAAAATGATGGATATCCGTCTCATTGACCACATTGTGGTGGCCGATGGCGATTTTGTGTCCATGGAGCAAAGCGGATTTCTGATGTAAGGAGAAAGATATGCCGGCATTTCGTGTACAAAGTGAATATCAGCCCGCCGGCGATCAGCCCCAGGCCATCGAAAAACTGGCTCAGGGCATTGAACTGGGCCTTAATGAGCAGGTGCTTCTGGGTGTGACCGGTTCCGGCAAGACCTACACCATGGCCAAGGTCATCGAGAAGGTACAGCGCCCCACGCTGGTGCTGGCCCACAACAAAACTCTGGCGGCCCAGCTGTGTGAGGAGTTTCGGGAATTCTTCCCCGACAACGCCGTGGAGTATTTCGTCAGCTATTACGACTATTATCAGCCGGAGGCCTACATTCCACATACCGATACCTACATCGAGAAGGACGCCTCCACAAACGAGGAGATCGACCGACTGCGCCTTTCCGCCACCTGCGCCCTTTTAGAGCGGCGGGATGTGATCGTGGTGGCTTCCGTGAGCTGTATTTACGGCCTGGGTGAACCGGAGGACTTCCAGCGCATGATGATCTCCGTCCGTGCGGGACAGACTATGGACAGAGATGAACTTTTGCGCCGATTGGTGGAGGACCGCTACGATCGAAATGATGTGGCCTTTGGCCGCAACATGTTCCGCGTTCGTGGCGATACGGTGGAGCTGTACCCGGCCTACTATAAGGATCGCGCCGTGCGCGTGGAGTTCTTCGGCGATGAGGTCGACCGCATCACGGAATTTCATCCCGTGACAGGTGCGGCCATCAAGACCCTGCAGCATGTGTGCATCTATCCCGCCAGTCACTACGTGACACCCAAGGATAAAATGGATGCCGCCATTGTGCAGATCAAAAAGGAACTGGCCCTGCGACTGGACGAGTTTCGCGCCACCGACAGGCTCATCGAGGAACAGCGCCTCCGTCAGCGCACGGAGTACGATATGGAGATGATGCAGGAACTGGGCTACTGCTCCGGTATTGAGAACTATTCCCGCATCATCTCCCAGCGTCCTGTGGGCAGTGCGCCCATGACCCTTCTGGACTTTTTCCCCAAGGACTTTGTACTGTTCGTGGACGAAAGTCACGTGACACTGCCCCAGGTGCATGCCATGTATAACGGCGATCATGCCCGAAAAAAGTCACTGGTGGAGTACGGCTTCCGCCTGCCCTGCGCCTACGATAATCGCCCTTTGAAATTTGAGGAATTTGAAAAACGCATCAACCAGGCGGTATATGTGTCTGCCACTCCGGGAGACTATGAGCGTGAGCGGGCAGGGCAGATCGTGGAGCAGGTGATCCGCCCCACGGGACTTCTGGATCCCAAGGTAGAAGTGCGCCCGGTAGAAGGGCAGATCGACGATCTGGTGGCAGAAATCAAAGCTCGCGCCGAGAAAAACGAGCGCGTTCTCGTTACAACTCTCACCAAGCGAATGGCGGAGGACTTAACCGCCCATTTTCGCACCGCGGGTATCCGGGTGCGCTATATGCACTCGGATGTAGCAGCCCTGGAGCGCATGGAGATCATCCGAGATTTGCGCCTGGGCGAGTTTGACGTGCTGGTGGGCATCAACCTCCTCCGTGAAGGTCTGGACCTTCCCGAGGTGAGCCTTGTGGCCATTCTCGATGCGGACAAGGAGGGCTTTCTCCGCAGTGAGACAAGCCTCATCCAGACCATCGGCCGTGCCGCCCGTAATGCGGAAGGCCTTGTCATTCTCTACGCCGACACCGTTACACCCAGTATGCGTGCGGCCATGGATGAAACGGAGCGCCGCCGCAAACTGCAGAACGACTTCAATATAGAGCACGGCATCGTGCCCAAAACCATTCGCAAGAGTGTCCGCGAGATGGTGGAGATCAGCCACAGCGCCGAGGAAGCTTCTCAGATGACAAAGAAAAAGCTGTCCTCTGCGGAACGTGCCGCCACCATCGCACGGTTGGAAAAGGAGATGAAAGCGGCCAGCAAAATGCTGGAGTTCGAGTATGCCGCCATTCTCCGCGACCAAATCATTGAGTTACGAAAAGAAGAGTAAGGATATGAAAAAATCTCTTGGTTATTTTCTGGTGATATTTGCCTCTGTCAGTTGGGGCTTTATCGGCGTATTTAACCGCATGCTGGCCTCCACCGGCATCAATGTGTGGACCCGTATGTGCATCCGCAATACCGGCAGTCTGGTGTTGTGCCTTGTGCTGTTCTCCATTTTCAAGCGGTCGGTATTCCGCATCAATCCCCGGCATCTGCCCATGTTTTTCTGCAGCGGCGTGCTGGGCATCGTGGGTGCCACGGTGACCTATATGTCCTGCCAGATGATGTGCTCTCTGGCTGTGGCGGGCATTTTGCTGTATCTGGCACCCACCTTTGTGGTACTGGCCAGCGCTGTGCTGTGGAAGGCGCCGCTGACACCCCGACGGGTGGCGGCGGTAGTGCTGGCCCTCATCGGCTGTGCCTTTGTCAGTGGTGTGGTGGGCGGCAGTCTCACCGCCTCGCTACCCGGCCTTCTGTTGGGTATCGGCAGTGGCCTTTGTTACGGCGGCTACACCATCTTTTCACATTACAATCTGGCACGCTATGACGCCTACACCTCATTTTTCTGGTCGATCGCCATGGCGGGACTGGTATCTCTGGCGGGCTTCAACGCTCAGGAAATGGCCACGGTCTTTTCCCAGCCCAAGGGTATTCTCGGTGCCCTGGGACTGGTGGTGATCGGTACCGTGTTGCCCTTTTTGACCTATACCATCGGCCTGACCGCCATTGAGAGCGGACTTGCCTCTGTCATTGCCAATGTAGAGCCTGTGACGGCGGCGGTGCTGGGTGTGGTGCTGTTCCATGAGACCCTCACTGTATGGACGATGGTGGGCATCGTGTTGGTGCTGACAGCGGCTGTTATGCTGGCTGTGGGAGAAAAGAAGAAAGTACAGGAGGCGGCGTGATGGCCAAAAAGGAGGAAAAAACCAACGTGATGCGGCTTCTCGATGCCGCACAGATCGCCTATACTCCCCACTTCTATGATCCTGAGGACCCTATCGACGGTGTGTCGGTAGCGCAGACCCTGGGGCAGGACATTGAGCAGGTGTTCAAGACGTTGGTGACCCGAGGGGCTTCCGGCGGCTATTATGTGTTCGACATTCCCGTGGCAGAGAACCTCGACCTCAAGAAAGCCGCCCGTGCGGTGGGGGAGAAGTCCATCGCCATGATTGCCCAGAAGGAACTTCTGCCCCTGACAGGGTATATCCACGGTGGGTGTTCCCCCGTGGGCATGAAAAAGCAGTTTCCCACCGTGTTCCATGAGACGGTGATATTATTCGATACCATTTGTGTCAGCGCTGGGAAGATCGGCGCTCAGGTGGAGGTAAACCCTTCGGCGTTGATGGACTACATCGGCGCGCAAAGTGCGGACATTACAGTATAATTTAGGAGCAAATTCCCATGGCAAATGAAATTTTCATCAAAGGCGCAAGGGAGAATAACCTCAAGAACATTGATGTGACCATCCCCCGTGACAAACTGGTGGTGGTAACGGGCTTGTCAGGAAGCGGTAAGTCCAGCCTGGCATTTGACACCATATATGCCGAGGGACAGCGCCGGTATGTAGAGAGCCTCTCCAGCTATGCCCGCATGTTTTTAGGTCAGATGGACAAGCCCGATGTAGATTATATCGAGGGCCTTTCTCCCGCCATCTCCATCGATCAGAAGACCACCTCCAAGAATCCCCGTTCCACCGTGGGTACGGTGACGGAGATCTATGACTATCTGCGTCTTCTGTGGGCGAGAGTGGGTGTGCCCCACTGTCCCAAGTGCGGCAAGGAGATCCGTCAGCAGACCATCGACCAGATCATCGACCAGATCATGGCACTACCCGATGGAACACGCATTCAGGTGCTCTCTCCCGTGGTGCGCGGCCGCAAGGGCGAGTATGCCAAGGTGTTTGACGATGCCCGCCGCAGCGGCTATGTCCGGGTGCGTGTGGACGGCAACCTTTACGAACTGGACGAAGATATCAAGCCGGAGAAAAACCTCAAGCACAACATTGAGGTGGTGGTAGACCGCCTCATCGTCCGGGAGGATATTGCCAAGCGTCTCACCGACAGTGTGGAGACGGCGGCCAAGCTCTCCGGCGGTCTTGTGACGGTGAATCTCCTGCGAGAGGAGCAGGACATTACCTTTTCCCAGAACTACGCCTGCGAGGACTGCGGTATTTCAATCGAGGAGCTGACGCCCCGGCTTTTCTCCTTTAACAATCCCTTCGGCGCCTGTCCCACCTGTACGGGGCTGGGCGTGCAGCAGAAGGTGGACACTACCCTGGTGGTGCCCGATGAGAACGTGTCTATTCTGGATGGCGCCATTACGGCGCCCGGCTGGCAGTCTATCCGCTCCGACGGCGTGAGCCGCATGTATTTTGATGCCCTGTCTAAAAAGTATAACTTCTCCCTGCGGACGCCCTGGAAAGAGTTGTCCGATGAGGTAAAGAACATTGTGTTCTACGGTACCGGCGGCGAAAAACTCCACCTGGAATATGATCAGCCCCGTGGCAAGGGTGTTTTGTATCAGGCCTTTGAGGGCATCGCCACCAATTTGGAGCGCCGCTATCATGAGACCCAGTCCGATGCCAGCAAGCGGGAGATCGAGGAATACCTTACCGACTGTCCCTGCCCCACCTGCAAAGGACGGCGGCTTCGCCCGGAAGCTCTGGCGGTGACGGTAGAGAATAAAACTATTTTTGATGCCACCGCTCTGCCGGTAGAGGAATCTCTGCGCTTTTTCGAGGGCATGGAACTCACCGGCAATCAGAAGCTGATTGCCGCCCAGATCTTAAAAGAGATCCGCTCCCGTCTGCATTTTCTGCAGTCGGTGGGTCTGGGATATCTGACATTGGCTCGTTCCAGCGCCACACTCTCCGGCGGTGAGAGCCAGCGCATCCGTCTGGCCACCCAGATCGGCTCCAGTCTAATGGGCGTTCTCTACATTCTGGACGAGCCGTCTATCGGCCTGCATCAGCGGGACAACGACAAGCTCTTGGGCACTCTGCGCCAGCTCCGGGATCTGGGAAATACCCTCATCGTGGTGGAGCATGATGAGGACACCATGCGCAGTGCGGACTACCTCATCGACATCGGCCCCGGTGCAGGCAGCCATGGCGGAACTGTAGTGGCGGCGGGTACGCCTCAAGAGGTCATGGCCAATCCCGACAGTTTAACAGGTCAGTATCTCTCCGGTAAGCGCCGCATCGAGGTGCCGTCCGTACGCCGCAAGGGCAATGGCAAGGTATTAACTGTCCGCGGTGCAAAGGAGAACAACCTGAAGGGTATTGATGTATCCGTACCGTTGGGCACCTTTACCTGCGTCACGGGTGTCTCCGGCAGCGGCAAATCCTCTTTGGTCAACGAGATCATCTTCAAGAAGCTGGGTCTGGAGCTCAACCGCATGAAGGTCCATCCCGGTAGGTTTGACACCATGGAGGGTTTGGAGTATCTGGACAAGGTCATCTGCATCGACCAGAGCCCCATCGGCAGAACACCCCGGTCCAATCCCGCTACCTATACCAACCTGTTTAACGATATCCGCGACCTGTTCGCCTCCACTCCCGATGCCAAGGCACGGGGCTATAATGCGGGGCGATTCTCCTTCAATACCCGCGGCGGTCGCTGTGAAGCCTGCGGCGGTGACGGCCTGTTGAAAATCGAGATGCACTTTCTGGCGGATGTCTATGTGCCCTGCGAGGTTTGTCACGGCAAGCGCTACAACCGCGAGACGCTGGAAGTGAAGTATAAGGGCAAATCCATCTCCGACGTGCTGGATATGACAGTGGAAGAAGCCTTGGGGTTCTTCTCTGCCGTGCCGAAGATCCACCAGCGCCTGCGGACACTGATGGACGTGGGTTTGGGCTATGTGCGTCTGGGACAATCCTCCACCACCCTCTCCGGCGGTGAGGCACAGCGTGTGAAGCTGGCCACGGAGCTCTCCAAACGCTCCACGGGCCGCACCATCTATATTCTGGACGAGCCTACCACGGGCCTCCACAGCGATGATGTGAAAAAGCTGCTGGAGGTGCTGCAGCGTCTGGTAGATGCGGGTAACACCGTACTTGTCATCGAGCATAATCTGGATGTGATCAAATCCGCAGACTATCTTATTGACCTGGGTCCCGAGGGTGGCAGCGGCGGCGGTGCCATTGTGGCCACCGGCACTCCCGAGCAGGTGGCACAGGTGGAGACCTCCTATACGGGTCGGTACCTCAAGCGGATGCTGTAAGCACCTTTTCCGTTGCCGGCGGCATAGAATGCCGGGGGTGATGGTATGTGGCAGATCATTTATGACGGTATTGTGGCATTTTTGGCGGCTGTGGGATTGGTGACAGTCCTGTGGATCGTGGCAGATGCCGTGTTTACGGCGAGAGAACGAAAAGAAAAGGACAAAAACTATGGGCGAGCGCTGCACGGTGGAAGGCACCGTAGAAACCATCATCTTTCAAAATGAAGATAACGGCTACACGGTGTTGTGCCTGACCACCCAGGAGGGGGAGGTCATCACCGTGGTGGGATGCATCCCCTACGCCGCGGCCGGTGAGCGCATGACCGTTACCGGTGTGTGGGTAAACCACCCCTCCTACGGTCAGCAGCTGACCGCTGAGGCGGTGGAGCGGCGCATGCCCCGGAGTGAGGACGATATTGTCACGTATCTTGCCAGCGGCATCATCAAGGGAATAGGCTCTGCCACCGCCATGCGCCTGGTGGATAAGTTCGGCGAGGATACCCTGCGCGTTATTGAGGAAGAACCGGAAAAGCTCTCCACTATCAAAGGCATTACGGATAAGCGTGCCATGGAGATTTCGGCGGCGTTTCGCAGTCTGACGGGTATGCGTCGGTGCATGGACTTTCTGGCGCGGTATGACCTGCCGGTGCACCTGGGTATGATGCTGATGCGCGCCTACGGAGACGGAGCGATACAGAAGCTCAAGGACGATCCCTATGTGCTGACAGGGGAAGCCTACGGCGTGGCGTTCTCCCTGTGCGATGAGATCGCCATTTCCATGGGCTTCGGCGGTGACGATCCCTGCCGACTGGAGGCCGCTATCACCTATGAGCTGCAGCACAATCTGGGCAACGGCCATGTGTTTTTGCCCCGGAATAAACTGGTGATGGCTGCCGCAGCGTTGATCGGCGTAGCGGAAGATGCCGTGGAAATTGCACTGGATCGGCTGATAGAACGTTTTGTCATCCTGCAGGAGCATATCGCGGGCGTGGATGCCTGCTATCTGCGTCGTATGCACCAGGCGGAGAGCTATGTGGCAAGGCGCCTTTTGGCCATGTGTGAGGAAAGCTGGGAGTCCGGCCGCAATGTGGACAAGACCATCGAAGATATCGAGAAGGCACAGGGCGTGACCTATGCATCCCAACAGCGTCAGGCGGTGACTCTGGCCGCACAGACGGGCGTGCTTCTGCTCACCGGCGGCCCCGGTACCGGCAAGACCACTGCGGTGCGCGGCATGGTGACCATGTTCGGGCGCATGGGACTCAATACATTGCTTCTGGCACCCACCGGACGTGCCGCCCAGCGCATGAGTGAGCTCTGCGGTCTGGAGGCCCAGACCGTGCATCGGTGTCTCGGCATGACCTATAACGAGCTGACCGCGGAGGTCAGCTTCAAGAAAAATGAAAAAGAGCCCCTGGAGGCCGATGCCGTCATTGTGGACGAGATGTCCATGGTGGACCTGGAGCTGATGGAGAGCCTTCTGCGTGCCATGCGTCCGGGATGCCGATTGGTGATGGTGGGCGACCCCGACCAGCTGCCCTCCGTGGGCGCGGGTAACGTGCTGAGCGATCTTCTGCGCAGCGAGGTGATCCCCTCGGTGCGGCTTACCGAGATCTTCCGACAGGCGCAGCAAAGCGCCATTATTCGCAATGCCCACGCGGTGAATGTGGGCCAGGCTCCCGACCTTGCCAACAGAGAGAACGATTTCTTTTTCCTCTGTCGCCGAAGTCCCGACAGACTGGTGCAGACGGTGGTGGAACTGGTGGGGCAGAGGCTCCCTCAGAACATGAATATTCCCGCCGCGGATATCCAGGTGCTTTCCCCCACACGTAAGGGGGAGTACGGCACGGTGAATCTCAACCGTGCTCTGCAGGCGGCCGTCAATCCCCCTGCACCGGACAAGCCCCAGAAATTCTGGGGTGATACGGTGTTTCGCGTGGGTGACCGGGTGATGCAGAACCGCAACAACTACGATGTGGTGTGGGAAAAAGATGACGGTACCGTAGGCACCGGGATTTTTAACGGCGATGTGGGCATCATCGAAGACATTGACGGCGCGGGAGAGCTTTTTACCATTCGCTTTGATGACCGGGTCTGCGTCTATACAGCGGATGCGTTGAACCAGGTGGAGCTGGCCTACGCCGTGACTGTACATAAGGCACAGGGCAGCGAGTACCGCTGTGTGGTGCTGGTGTCGGCCCCTGTGGCGCCCACCTTGATGGTGCGGGGCGTGCTCTATACCGCCATTACCCGCGCCAAGGAACTGCTGGTGCTGGTGGGCGATGATGTGGTGCCCGGCAAGATGGCCGAAAATGATAAACAGCAGCGCCGATACAGTGGTTTGCGGCGCCGATTGAAGGAGGGATTCCATGGCGAAGGCAATCCGTGATTTCAACGAGTCCTTAAATAAAGCGCAAAGGGGAATTTTGGACTTTCTTTTCCCCAGAAAGTGTCCATTTTGCGGCACTCCCGCCGGAAAGGATTTGCTATGCGGCAAATGCAGGGAATCCCTGCCCTGGCATGAAGGGGTCCGAGAGGGCGCATCCTTCGGCAGATGCGGCGCCGTATTTCGCTATGAAGGATCGGCGCGGGAGGCGATCCTGCGGTATAAGTTTAAGTCCTATCTGGATTATCTGCCCTGCTTCGGCAGCCTGATGGCCGAGACGGCGGCACAGCAGTTTGCCGGGGAATTTGATGCCATCACCTGGGTGCCGGTGAGCAAAAAGCGCCTGCGTAAGCGCGGTTTTGACCAGACCCGCTATCTGGCGGCCAGTCTTTGTGTGGACTGGCATGTAGATCCTATGGAAACTCTGGAAAAGATCGCGGACAATCCACCTCAGTCGGGTATCAGCGATCCGGCGGAGAGAAGAGCCAATGTGCTTGGCGTTTACCGGGCCGTACATCCGGAGAATATTGCAGGGAAGCGGTTTTTGCTGGTAGATGATATCATCACCACCGGCGCCACTCTCGGGGAGTGTGTCCGCGTGTTGAAAGAGGCCGGCGCAGCGGATGTGATCTGCATTACTCTGGCAGACGCCAAGGAATGATTTACCACAAAAGTGTGCAGAATAGAAAGTGTATTCCTGCCGGGCATAGGAAATATCCCTATTGCAAAATGAAAATGTTCTCAGTATAATAATGACTTGGAAATAACGGCGCTATGGCCGTTCAATATGCGAGCAATGAGGTGCGTAATATGTGTGCATTAGCAAAAGATATCGGTATTGACCTGGGTACCGCTTCGGTTCTGGTATTCATCAAGGGCAAGGGTGTGGTTCTCAATGAGCCCTCCGTGGTAGCTATCGATAAAAACAGCGGCCGCCTGCTGAAGGTGGGTGCTGAAGCCCAGGCCATGCTGGGCCGTACTCCCGGCAACATTGTGGCCATCCGTCCTCTGCGCGAGGGTGTGATCTCTGACTACGATATGACCGAGCGTATGCTTAAGGAATTTATCCATAAGGTCAACGGCGGCTTCTCTCTGTTCAAGCCCCGTGTCATCATCTGCGTTCCCTCCGGTATCACCGAGGTGGAAGAGCGTGCTGTGGTTGACGCCGGTATCCAGGCAGGTGCCCGCCGCGTATACCTGATCGAGGAGCCTGTGGCGGCCGCTATCGGCGCCGGTATTGATATCGCCAAGCCCGATGGCCACATGGTGGTGGATATCGGCGGCGGTACTACCGATATCGCCGTGATCTCTCTGTCCGGCGTGGTGGAATCGGCTTCTATCAAGGTGGCCGGCGATCAGTTTAATGAGTCCATTGTCAAGTACATGCGCCGCAAGCACAGCGTGCTGGTGGGTGAGCGCACTGCCGAGCAGATGAAGATTCAGATCGGTTGCGTGTTCCCCAAGGAGCAGGAGAGTGTCATCGACGTCAAGGGCCGTTGCCTGGTGACCGGTCTGCCAAAGACCCTGCAGATCTCCTCTACGGAGATGCTGGAGGCCTTTGAAGAGCCTATGGAGCGTATTCTGGAAGCCGTCCACGGTGTTCTGGAGCGCACTCCTCCTGAACTGGTGGCCGATATCTCCAATAACGGCATCGTCATGACCGGCGGCGGCAGCCTGGTGGACGGCTTTGAGAAGCTCATCACTGCCCGCACCGGCATCCATACCATGGTGGCGGAGAACGCCATCTCCTGCGTGGCACTGGGCACCGGTAAGAGCCTGGACTCTTTGTCCAGCATGACTGACGGCACTGTGAACATCAGCCGCAACAAGCAGATGAACTGATAAAATTGCACAAATACTTTGGCGGTGGAAGGGATCTTCCACCGCCAAATTTTATAACTATTCACAATTGCTATGAAGCTTTATATAGGGTACTATGATGGCGAGGATGAAAGGGAAAACCAAAGGTGATTTTTAGAAGGAAAGAGGAAAGATTACCATGAAGTTTTCTGCAAAAATGGCGCGCTGTGGGCTTTCTCCCATGCGCAAATTCCACCCCGCGGCTGTTGCTGCCCAGGAGAAAGGTAAGACTCTGTATCACCTGAATATCGGCCAGCCCGATATTGCCACGCCCCCGGCCTATTTTGACTCTGTGCGCAATTTCAATGCACCGGTGCTGGAGTATGCCCCATCCGCCGGTATTCCCGAGCTGATCGAGGCCATCCGGAAATATTACGACAAGCTGGATATGCACTTCGATACCGACGAGATCTACATCACCAACGGCGGCAGTGAAGCCCTCACGATGGTGATGGCCGCCATTCTCGACGATGGCGATGAGATCCTGATCCCCGAGCCGTTCTATCCCAACTACAATACCATGGTGAACCTCACCGGCGGCAAGATTCACCCCATCCACACCACCCCTGAGGAAGGCTACCATTACGCCGACCGCGCCAAGATTGAAAGGGAAATCAATGAGCACACCCGTGCCATTATGGTTACCAATCCCGGCAACCCCACCGGCGTTGTGCTGACACCAGAGGAAATGCGTCTGATCGTAGATATCGCTAAGGAGCATGACCTTTTTGTCATCGGCGACGAGGCCTACCGTGAGTTCGTCTATGCCGGCGAGCCCCTGCAGTCCATGGGTCAGTTTGAAGATGCCGCGGAGAATGTCATCGTCATTGACACCGTGTCCAAGCGTTTCAGCGCCTGTGGCGCCCGCATCGGCTGCGTGATTTCCCGCAACAAGGAGCTAATGGCGCAGCTGATGAAGTATTGCCAGTGCCGCCTGTGCGTACCCACCATCGACCAGATCGCCTCTGCGGCCCTTTATGATGTGGGAAGCGAATACTTTACAGCCGTTCGCGAGGAGTACAAGCGCCGCCGCGATACCGTTATGGAAGGCCTTCAAAAGATCCCCGGTGTCATCTGCAAGTGTCCCAAGGGTGCTTTCTACGTGATGGCGGCCCTGCCTGTGGACGATGCCGAGAAGTTCCAGTACTTCCTGCTCAACGAGTTTGACGACAAGGGAGACACCGTGATGTTCGCCCCCGGTGAGGGCTTCTACGGCACTCCCGGCTGCGGCAAAAACGAGATCCGTATTGCCTACGTGCTGAAGGAGGATAAGCTCCGCCGCGCCATGGAATTGCTCAAGCTGGGCATTGAGGCCTACAATAAAAAGTGAGAATATGACATGAAAGCCGCCTGTGGAATTTCCGCAGGCGGCTTTATGCTTAAGGGATTCTTAAGGGGTTTGCGTCTTGTTCCTTAATACGACAATGTCTATGCTGTATATTGCAAGTAAGACTACGAAAGAGGTCGTGATACCATGGAACAGATACTGCGAATCGGCAATGCCGTCATCTCGGCGTTGTTTTTTGCCTGCTATTTCTACCAGTTTGCCTATATCCCGCTGGCATGGAGACGCAGGGTGGAAAACAGCGGCCTGCCCATCAAACCCCATCGCTATGCCGTGTTGATCGCGGCCCGCAACGAAGCCGCCGTGATCGGTGATCTGCTGGACAGTCTGAATCACCAGACCTATAACCGCTCCCTGATCACGGTGTTTGTCATTGCGGACAACTGCACCGATGCCACCGCCGCCATTGCAAGACATCACGGCGCGGTAGTCTATGAGCGCTTTAACCGCACCTTTGTGGGAAAGGGCTATGCCCTGGACGAGCTTTTACAACATATCCGCGGCGATTATCCCCGTGGCTTTGACGGGTACTTTGTGCTGGACGCGGACAACATTCTGGCAGAGGATTACATCGAGCGGATGAACGAGAGCTTCTCTCAGGGTCATGAGATCATCACCAGCTACCGCAACAGCAAGAACTACGGCGACAACTGGGTGTCCTCCGGTTATGCCCTGTGGTTTCTGCGGGAAAGCCGCTACCTGAATGGTGCCCGCCATGCCATCGGCAGTAGCTGCGCCGTTTCCGGCACGGGGTTTCTTTTCTCTCAGAATGTGCTGGATGAATCAAACGGCTGGCAATTCTACCTGCTGACGGAAGATATCCAGTTTTCCATCTACCATATTCTCCGGGGCCGTAAGGTGGCGTTCTGCGAAAAAGCGGTGCTCTATGATGAACAGCCCACGTCTTTCCGCCAGTCCTGCCGTCAGCGTATGCGTTGGGCCAAGGGCTACCTGCAGGTATTTGAAAAGTACGGCACAGATCTGATCCGCGGCATCTTTCACGGCAGTTGGAGCTGCTTTGACATGGCCATGAGCATCATGCCTGCCTTTTTGCTGTCCACTGTCGGTCTCCTCCTGAACTCAGGCCTCGCCATTCTGGGCATGCTCAGCGGCCACGGAATCTGGTTTGCGGCGGTATCGCTGCTGGAGTGTCTGGGCAGTATGCTGCTGACACTGCTGGCGTTGGGACTCATCACCGCCGTTACGGAATGGAAGAAGATCCATGCTCCCATCTGGCGAAAACTCCTTTCGGTGGTGACATTTCCGCTGTTTATGTTCACTTATCTGCCTATTTCCCTGGCGGCGATTTTTGTGCCGGTGGAGTGGAAGCCCATCACCCACAGCGTTTCCGGTGCAAAAGTCCGGAATTTAAGCAAAACTTAAGCCATGCCCTCTTGTGAACCACATGCTTTTTGCGTATGATAGAAACATGAGGGGAGGTATGTCCATGTACACCATCGCAGTATGCGACGACGATCGCGATATCGTTGCGGCGCTGGAGATCTATCTGTCCGCAGAGGGCTATCAGGTAGAAAAAGCCTATAACGGGCAGGAAGCGTTGGATCTCATTGCCCATAAAGATATTCACCTGCTTTTATTGGACGTGATGATGCCGAAAATGGATGGACTGACCACTCTGGCCAAATTGCGGGAGACCTCCAATGTCCCCGTGATCCTCCTGACGGCCAAGTCTGAGGACACTGACAAGGTTCTGGGATTGAATGTGGGGGCAGATGATTATATCACTAAGCCCTTTAATCCTGTGGAGGTGCTGGCGCGAGTGCGCAGCGCCTTACGGCGGTATCTGCAGCTGGGTGGCGGAATCGTGAAACCTGCGTCGATCACCGTGGGCGGCATCGAACTGGATGACAGTGCCAAAATCGTGACCGTGGACGGCGAGGAGGTGTCCCTGACACCGAAAGAGTATGATATTCTCCGCTTCCTCATGGAGAACCGGGGCACGGTATTTACCCCGGCGGAGATTTATCGCCGTGTGTGGGACGATATGCCCATCAATGCCGGCGGCGCCATCGCGGTACATATCCGCCACCTGCGTGAGAAAATCGAGATCAATCCTGCCGAACCCCGCTATATCAAGGTGGTCTGGGGCAAGGGCTATAAAATGGAAGGTGAGACCCGTTGAGCAAGCTATTACACAAAATCTGGCCGAAGATCATCGCTTTTTTCCTGACACTGGTGTTGGGCCTGGGCCTTTGCGGCGGTATTCTCGGCATCTGGTATCTGGCGGAGAACCGTGCCTACCTGGACGGCGGCGCATCCATGCGGAAGAGTCTCTGGGACAGCATTTGCCACAATGAGGCAACCCAGGCCTATTATTTTCTGAACACGCAGTTCTCTCAATGGGGCGGCAATCCTTCGGGCGATAACAACGAGACCGCGGAAAAGATACAAGCCGCCTTCGCCAAAGAGTTCCCCAGGGAGAAGGTCAACTGCCAACTGCTGGTGACGGATGCTACCACAGGAATCGAGTACTGTAACTTTTCCTTGCCGGAAAACGAGCTGCTTCACACAGCTACCTATGCCTTTTATACCACGGCCGAAACAGCCGTTTCGGAAAATGACAGCTATCTGGTGGAGCAGGAAAACGGCAATTTCTATGTAGCCGATGCCTATCCGCTGACGGTTACCGTCATGCTGCCCAAAGATTTCCAAAGTGACAGCTATCAGACGCTTCTGCTGAATAAGCTTTTAGACTTCCGTGTAGGGATCATCGTGGTGACGGTGCTGTGCGGTCTGGGATGCCTTTTCTGCTTCGGTCTCTTGATGGCCTCTCTGGGCCACTGGCCCCGGGAAGAGGGCATCCACCTCACCTGGTTTGACAGGATTCCCTGGGATGTGTTGGCACTTTTGCCGCTGGTCGCGTTTGCGGCGGTGGACGATTGGCGCTATCAGGTGGGGAACTGGGTGGCGCCGGCTCTCATCGTGATGGTGCTGTCCCCGGTGCTGTTTCTGTGGCTTTGCACCTTTGTGACCCGCTGCAAGGCGGGAACGGTGTTTAAGAGCTGTCTCATCGGATGGGTTTGCAAGATCTTCTGGAAGTTCCTCCGGTGGCTTTTCGGCACGCTGACCATGGCGGGGGTGGTGTGGAAAACCGCCATCTGTGCCGCAGCGCTCCTGCTGCTTGATCTGATTTGTCTGGTCAACCATTATGACACGGAATTCTTGGTGTTGCTCTTCGGCGTGAATATTTTGGCCTGCTGTATGGCGGTCCACATCGCCTGGGGGTTACGGAAACTGGAGAAAGGCGCCGAGAGACTGGCAGAGGGTGATTATGCGCAGCCGATTGCACTCAAGGGGCTCCATAGCGGAATCCGCCGCAGTGCCGAGCAGTTGAATGAAGTGCAGAACGGTCTGGAAAAGGCCGTTGCCCAGCAGATGAAATCCGAGCGCATGAAAACAGAGCTCATCACCAACGTGAGCCACGATATCAAAACACCCTTGACCTCCATTGTCAATTATGTAGATCTATTGGAAAAGGAAAATCTGCCCGGCGAAAAGGTGCAGGAATATCTGGCGGTTCTGGATCGCCAGAGCAAGCGCCTGAAGAAGCTCACCGAGGATCTGGTGGAGCTGTCCAAAGCCTCCAGCGGCACCATGACGGTGAATCGACAGAGCGTGGATGTGAATGTGCTGATCTCTCAGGTGGAGGGTGAATATCAGGAACGACTGGAAAAGGCGGGGCTGACTCTTGTGGTGATGCCCACCGGCGGCGAAACGAGAATCCTGGCCGATCCCGTGCTTTTAAGCCGGGTGGCGGACAATCTGATGACCAACGTCTGCAAGTATGCCATGCCCGGTACGCGTGTGTATGTATCACTGGTCAGCGGTGGCGGAAAGGTGACCATCAGCGTGAAAAACGTGTCCCGCGAAGAGCTGAACATCACGGCGGAGGAACTGCAGGAGCGATTTGTCCGCGGTGATAATTCCCGCACCAGCGAAGGCAGCGGCCTTGGCCTTTCCATTGCCCGAAGTCTGGTGCAGCTGCAAGGCGGTCAGTTTGCCATCACCATCGACGGCGATCTGTTCCGTGCAGATGTGACCTTCCCGGCAGAATAAAGCAATAGCACCTGCACTTCGTATGAAGTGCAGGTGCTTTGTTGTCACCCCGGCCAGCGGAAATGGGCTGTCACGGGAGCGTCGTAAATGTCGTCCTCCTCACGGGGATAGGGCGAATATTTGCCGCCGTGGTGCAGGAGGATGGGGATGCCGTTTTCATTGCGCTTATCACTGCACACGGCGATGTGCTGATCGTCGGCAAAAATCACAATATCGCCCGCCTGCCACACTGTGGGATCCTCCAGATCACAGGAAAGCTCTGCGGCATAGCGGCTGAAAAAGCAGTGCAGTACGTCCACGTGGCGAAAATCGATGTTGGGATCCACCGTTTCAATGCAGGGATAGGCGTCCCGGTTTTCTGCGATATCCGCATCCACCAGCGCCTTGAGATCGTATCCGGCGGCCTGAAAGCCCTGCCAGAGCACGTCGGTGCAGACGCCGTGACCGTCATCGGGATAGCCGCCGTCATAGTACTTGCCGTCATAGTAAGGTGCGGTGTCGAAATAGGCGCGGATGCCCGATACCATGTCGGCATAATCCTCCAGACCGTCACCGTCATAGTCCACCGTGGAGGGTGTGTAGTATTCATCTTCGGGCTGAGGCAGGATGTGCTGCCGGAGGACTTCTGCGACTTTCTGCGTCTCCTGCCCGGGCAGCAGGCCGTAATATTTTGCCGCGGCCATGGCGGCGACCGTCAGCGCACACGCGATGGTCAAGGTGCGTATCCTGCGGAAAAGAATTTCCCGCTTTCGCTGCCGGCGGCGCTGCTCCCGGCGTTTTCTTGCGGCGGCTTCGTCATATTCATAGTTGCTCATGGCCTGCTCCTTTTCCGATTTGCATTGTTATACAAGTATATTCTACCCGAAAATGTTTTAAGAAAAAACAAAGCAGCTTATTAAGAAAAAGTTAAGCCGCCCGTCGGGCTTAATTGATTTATTATTATATTCCCAACGCCTCCACAAAGGCCATCACGACACGGTTCAGCTCCTTCATGGCGGTGGGGAAGTTGAAATAGTAGTCGTGGCGGCTGGTGAGACAGTCGCTG
>R26__coassemble_191_pt1 | contig 41787 bp, 39 predicted proteins | sample R26__metabat2_high_PE_009 | metagenome-assembled genome bin R26
CTTGAAAGAGCGTCCGGCAACACATAAAAATTCAGTCCAACACAAGGTTGAGCCTGCTCACCTCCACGTGCTCTGTAGTGTGCCTGCTTCCTCAAGCACAGTATAACAAATATTGACTTGCTGCGTTAGAGGCGTAGGTTTCATGCCTTTTTGTGCCTTGAAGCGCAGCGGAAAGGAATGGTCATAAAAATGGAACGTAAGTTTACTTTAAGTTGCTGTTCTACCGTTGATCTGCCCTATTCCTACATGGAAAGCCGCCACATTCCCGTATTGTTTTACAATTACGTTGTGGCCGGTCAGGAATATGTGGATGACATGGGTCGTGATCCCCAGGCTCTGCCTAGGTTCTATGAACTCCTGGAAACCGGAAAACTCCCCTCCACCAGTCAGATCAACGTGGCTCGCTATCTGGACTTTTTTGAGGAGCAATTGCAAAAAGGTGATCTTTTGCATATTGCCTTCACTTCTGGCCAATCGGGAAGCGTAAATAACGCCTACCTTGCTGCTGATGAGCTGCGTGAAAAGTATCCTCAGCGGAAGATCGTTGTAGTAGACAGTCTCTGCTCCAGCTCCGGCTACGGCATGTTAGTGGATTTTGTGGCCGATATGGCTGACAGCGGTGCTACCATTGAAGAATGCGAACAGTGGTTGCTGGATAATCGCAATAAGATCCACCATCAGTTCTTTTCCAGCAACATGACCCAGTTCCGTCGCACAGGACGTGTCAGCGGTGCTGCCGCTGCCGTGGCAACGGTGCTGAACATCTGTCCGATCATGCGGCTGGATGCTGCCGGTGCCATCAAGGCCTATGATAAGGTCCGCGGTAAGAAAAAGGCCGTTGAAGTAACTGTAGAAGAGATGGCAAAGCACGCGCAAAACGGCGAGGCTTATGATAACAAGTGCTATATCTGCCACTCCCAGTGCATGGAAGATGCCAATATGCTAAAGGACGCTGTGGAAGCTCGGTTCCCCCATTTGGTGGGTAAGATCAGATTCTGCGACATCGGCACGATTATCGGCAGCCATTCCGGCCCCGGCACTGTGGCCGTATTCTTCCTGGGCGATGAACGCCCTGTTATGGCGTAAAGAAATACGAAGAGTCGGCTCAGGGAGCCGACTCTTTTTCAGTTCTTTTTCAGCTGACTTGCCAAAGTACCTCCCAGCACCAACACAGCTCCGATTCCCGAAAGCAACGTCATAGGTTCACGGAGTATAACGGCAGAGGCAATAATCGCCACAATGGGGTCTATATAACTGCATATGGCGGATGTCTGCACCGGCAAATACGGGATTGCACCGAAATATAAGGAATAAGCAATTCCGGTGTGCAGGATGGCAACAACAAGCAGCATGATCAATCCCCGGGACGTGCACTGCAGTGTGGAGAAATCCACAGTCAGCAGGTTATAGGCAAGTAACACCACCGCCGAAACACCCAATTCAAAGATCGTGGTATCGTATGCAGAGATGTTCTTTTGCTGCTTACTGAGTAAAACGATAGCTGCGTACATGCCGGCACTTCCCAGTGCAAGCATTACACCTTTTGCATTCCAGCTTTCACCGGCGCCGATCACGCCGGAGGTCAATATCATACCAACAAGTGCTGTAGCCGCACAAAGGCACCGAAAGGCCGTCAACTTTTCCTTAAATAGCAGCGGAGATAGCAAAATCACAAACACAGGTGCCAGATAGTACAGCACTGTACCGATGCCCACACCGATCATATTGTATGACTCAAACAGAAGTACCCAGTTGAAGCCCAGAGCAACGCCGCAGGGCAACAGATATTTCAGATTTCTCCGTATGGCCTGCCCATCGAGACGCCGCCTTTTTACTGCCAGCACGATCAGCAGGAACAGCGAGCCGATAATGCCCCGCACGTTGGCAATAATGCTGGACGGAAGCGGAATAAAATGTACCGAAACGCCGACAGTCCCCCAAATCGTCATGGCGATCAGGAACCGTGTCAGGGCATTTTTGTAGGACATAGCTGTACCTCCACACACATTTTCCACATAATATCACGTACCTCTTCTGTTTTTCAATAGTCTATGAAGCACTTTTCAAATCACCAATATCGTGGTATACTGTTTATAATTCAACTATCAGGAGGCACCTCATGAAGAAAACCGTTTTACGCAGTTATGCCCGCCTAATCGCACGTACCGGCGTGAATGTTCAACCCGGTCAGGAAGTCTTTATTGACGCAGATCTGGATCAGCCCGAGTTCGTGCAGATGGTCGTGGAAGAATGTTATAAATGCAAGGCAAAAAAAGTCGTTGTAAACTGGAATTACGAACCGTTGCAGAAAGTGCATTATCGCTATCGCACCAATACTGTTCTGGGCAAAGTGGAGAACTATGAGATTGCACGCCTTCAGCACTATGTGGATGTGATCCCCTGCCGTATCTATCTCATCAGTGAGGACCCTGACGGATTAAAAGGTATCAATCAGGAAAAAATGGCCAAAGCCCAGCAAAAGCGTTTTCCCATCATCAAGCCCTATCGCGATCAGCTGGAAAACAAGTATCAATGGTGCATTGCGGCTGTTCCCGGCAAAGCATGGGCCAAGAAGCTTTTCCCGGAGCTTCGTCCCTCACAGGCCATTGAAAAGCTTTGGGAGTCTATTCTCTCCACCAGTCGTGTCACAGACGATCCCATTGCCGCATGGAACGAGCACAATGCAGATATCCACAGCCACTGTGACTATCTCAACTCCCTGGGCATTACGGAGCTGCGCTACAGGGCCGGCAATGGAACTGACTTTACAGTTGGTATGATTCCTGAGGCTCACTTCTCCGGCGGTAGCGAAAAGAGCCTGCAGGGCATTGTCTTCAACCCCAATATTCCTACAGAAGAATGCTTCATTTCCCCCAAGCGCGGTGTAGCAGAAGGCATCGTATATGCCACAAAGCCTCTGTCCTATCAAGGGCAGTTGATCGACAACTTCTGGATCCGTTTCCATGAGGGAAAAGCTGTGGAATGGCATGCAGATGTCAACAACGAACTGCTTACCAAGCTCATCACCATGGATGAAGGCAGCGCCTATCTGGGCGAGTGTGCTCTTGTCCCCTATGACAGCCCCATTCGAAAGAGCGGTTTATTGTTCTACAACACCCTTTTCGATGAAAACGCCGCCTGCCATCTGGCTTTGGGCATGGGCTTTGCCGACACCATCAACGACTTCGACAAACGCACCTTGGACGAGTGCCGTGCGCTGGGTGTTAATGACTCTATGGTCCACGAGGATTTCATGATCGGTTGTGCCGATATGGACATCGATGCCGTTTGTAAAAACGGAGAGATCGTTCCCATCTTCCGCAAGGGAAACTGGGCATTTTAAAGGGAAAACACCGGCCGTCGGCCGGTGTTTTTCATATATTTACGCCTTCATGACGCAGCAGCCATCTCTTCACATCGATTCCACCGGCATAACCGGTGAGGCTTCCGTCTGACCCGATTACACGGTGACATGGCACAATAATTCCGATGGGATTTCTACCTACTGCTCCGCCGACTGCCTGTGCAGACATTCTCTGCAAGCCTCTTTGCTGCGCGATTCTCTTTGCAATTGCACCGTAGGTAACCGTCTCACCATAGGGAATTCCCATCAACTGGGACCACACCAACTGCTGGAATTCACTGCCTTGAAGCAGCAGCGGCAAATCATGGATGGATGGGTTCGTCCTGTCAAAATAGGCATCCAGCCACTTCATCGTTTGGGTAAGTGCTCCTGATTCCCTTATTTCTGCGTTTTCAATTTTGGTAATCGCCTTATCACCGTCCGTCCAGAGTCCGACCAGATACTCTCCCTCCGCGCCTAACAGGGTCTGGCCCCACGGCGCTTCATATTTCGCAATTTCCATGATATCCACTCCCTTTATATCATGATATTTTCTTATCCAGTTTTTGTCAAGAATAGATATTGCGAATCATGTGTTTATCTGTTACACTGACTATATATTACAGTTGTTGGATAAGGAATTGCGCCATGAATGAAGATTTTTCTCGCATTTGTCGCGTTTTTAATGTACCCGGCCAGTTAATTTCGGTTCGCGAACTGAAAAACGGCAATGTGAATCACACTTACAAGCTGATCTGTCGCACTGTCGATGACGAAGATCAGGCTTACATTCTTCAAAACGTTAACACTTATGCCTTCCGCCATCCTGTGGAGATCATGAACAACATCGATCTTGTCACCAGACACATTGAGCGCAAGAAGCAGGGACAGGTTGCTCTTTCCTTCTGCCACACCCACAGTGGCGCGCCCTATCTCTCCGATGCCAGCGGGTTCTGGAGAATGTACCGCTTTTTGGAAGCAGATATGTTTAACAGTTGTGATGATTTAGACATAGTTCGCAGTGCCGGAGCGGCTTTCGGCGAATTTCAAAGTCTTCTCGATGATTTGGACGTGTCACAGGTTTTTGACACAACCCCGGGTTTCCATGATACCCGCAAGCGTTACGAAAAGCTGATTGCCGATATGCAGGCCGATCCGTATGATCGCGTAAAAAAGGTAGAGCCGGAACTCGCTTACCTGCTGAAAATGCAGGATCTCGCCTGCCAGATCACCGACGCATACCAAAACGGCGACCTCCCTCTTCGCATTGTACATAACGACACTAAAATCAACAATGTGCTTTTCCGCAAAGGCTCCCATGATGCCTTGGCCGTAATCGATCTGGATACCATTATGCCCGGTCTTGCCGCCCACGATTTCGGTGATGCTATTCGCTCCGCCGCGAACACAGTGGCCGAAGACTGTCCCGATGTGGATAAGGTCGACGTGGATATGGCTGTATTCACCGCCTTTGCCGACGGTTTTCTTTCCCAGACAGCCTCCCTGTTTACGGAAAGGGAAATCGATGCTCTTGCAGTCAGCGGTTTTGTCCTGGCCTGCGAACTTTCGACACGCTTTTTAGATGACTATATTATCGGCGACCCCTATTTCCACACCGATTATCCCGGTCATAATCTGGTGCGCACACGCTGCCAGATCGCCTTGTCAAAGGTCTTGTGGAATAAACGCCAGGAGATGGATTCCATTATTCGCTCCTGTATTGCCAAGTATCGTACTTGAAATTTCATTACCCGTGGAAGGTCGCCTGATGCGGCCTTCTTTCCTGAATATGGAGGATCATTATGAAAACTGCTATTATTTTTCTTGCAGACGGCACAGAAGAATGTGAGGCGCTCATTACAGCAGATCTGTTGAAACGTGCCGGTATCCACGTGGTTACCGCGTCTGTTATGGGACGAACCGACATACTGTCTTCTCATAAGATCAGGATCACAGCCGATATCTGTGCCGAGGATGCCGACTATGATTCCGCTGATATTCTGGTACTTCCCGGCGGCCTGCCGGGGGCGCATTATATCGGCGGGAACAAATGCGTGTGTGAACAGGTAAAATGCTTTGCGTTGCAGGGCAAATATGTTGCTGCTATCTGTGCAGCGCCGGGCGTACTTTCCTCCTTGGGTCTATTGCGCGGCAAGCGTGCCACCGTTTACCCCGATTGCAGCGATACCTGTCCCGACGCCTTGCTTGTCAATGAAAAATCCGTTGTAGACGGTCACATAATCACCGGGCAGTCTCTGGGCGGCGCCTTTGAATTTGCTCTGGCTATCATCCGCACGCTTCTGAATGATGAGACCGCAGAAAAGGTTCGTCACGAGATTTATTACTGATTTCGGGAGATACTATGGCGGGATATTACTATAATCAACTCAATAAACCACAGAAAGCGGCCTATGAAGCCATGGCAAGCGGAATCGAAGCCACACAAAATGTTATCCGCGTTCCGCACCTGTCCGAAAAGGAGTTGGCCGATGTCTTTGCCATGCTGAAGCTGGATAATCCGCTTCTCTTTTTTGCCATTGGTTACAGCTATCGCTTCTATCCTGAAGCCGATCATGTGGAATTCACGCCGGAGTATCTCTTTGATAAAGGGAAAATTAAGGAACACCGGCAGGCCATTGCCGTTCGGTTAGAACGACTGGCGCGTCCTCTGCGACAACTCCCTCCTCTGCAGCGCGAATTGGCCATTCATGACTTCATTTTGGACAACGTTCGCTATGACAAGCTGAAAAAGCCCTATTCTCATGAGGTCATCGGCCCGTTAACACAGGGCGTCGGCGTTTGTGAGGGCATTGCGAAGACGGTAAAAGCGCTGTGCGATGCCAGCGGTCTGGAATGTATTGTTGCGCTTTCTGAGAACGCGCCGGAAAAGGGGATCAAATACCGTCACACCTGGAACATTGTCACCATTGACGGTAAGCGATACCATTTGGATGCCACCTTCGACAACTCTCTTCAGCGCGGAATCCATCGGTATGACTACTTTAATCTGGATGATCGTCATCTGTTTTCAGACCATGAGCCACCGGTCTACCCTCTTCCCTCCTGTAGCGATGACAAAAGCTACTATTATCGAAGCATCTCCCTGACAAAACCCGAAGATGTAGAAAATCGATTTTCACAGGCCCTGCGAAAGAGGCAGGCGCATTTTGTATTCCACTGGCGCGGCGGCGGATTGAATCGAACTGTCCTTCAGGATCTTCTCATTCGTTGCAATACACCGGCAGAGAAAAAAGGAAAGAAGCTGGTTTGCTCGGTGAACGTTTCCCAGGCTGTCATCCAGCTTGATATCGGGGAAATTGCCGATGATGTGATTATCCAGCAACCAGACGAGGGCCAAGTTGAATAAAAAGGAAGACGTACCAGAGTACGTCTTCCTTTTTGTCCCGTAATCTACCCGAAACAATAAATGCAGCTTCACCCACATCATTGGCTAATTGTTCATCAGGAAAACAGCAGGAAGCACAACAAATGATACATACCCTGCTATAATCAGGATAATATGCGGTCTTCCGGAAAATACGGCAACAAATTCACGCAAAGTGGCACTGGGCCAAAAATACCAGGCGACCTTTGCACCGATACCAACGCATTTCAGCTTTATCTTGTGCGCATAGAGCATACAGCGGTAAACGTGATAGTTGCTGGAAACCAACGCAATACGAGATTTCTTCCGGGTTTTCTGGATGATTGCCTTGCTGTTTGCAAGGTTCTCCATCGTGGTTTTTGAAGTATCCTCCAGAATAATATGATCCTCGGGGATTCCATGCGCCAATAAATATTCTTTCATGGCAAAAGCTTCGGAAACGGATTCATCCGCCCCCTTTCCGCCGCTGGGAATCAGAATCGGTTTCTCTTTGCAGCGCTGATAGATCTCTATTGCTTTATCAACTCGATTGGACAGAAGTTTTGAAATCCGATTGCCATCCAAAAGCCCGCAACCGTGAATGATTACATAATCAAACCTCATACGGTGGGGCATGAATTGGATAAAGAGGATGTACAGCACAAAAGACAGAATCCACACGCTGAAATAGAACACGGACACAAAGAAAAAGCTGATGATTCTGCCACCTACGGTAATTGAAAAGTCATACATGGTGCTGAGTACGGAAATCACAGCCGCAATCTCACCGGCGCCGATAATGATGCCAAGGATCAAAGAAAGGAGATTGCCCAAAGACCGTGACTCCTTTTTCATCATTACGATACCGTTGCAGATGAGCATAGCCGGTACCAAAAAAATGGCCAGGCAGACGCCCAATGAAAAGATCATCAGTGCGTCACCACTCCAATCACCGAACAATCCGGAAACAAAAAGAAGCGTCGCCAGCAATGCCACCATCAGCAAAAAGCTATTTGTAAAACGCTGCGGGCGCAAGAAGGTAAACAGTAAAAAAAGGCCCCAGGAGCCTAAAAAGAACGGCAAAAGATCTTGAACATTTTTTAATATGGCTTGCATTTTCGTTCCTCGCAATACTGTGATAGCCCTAGTATACCACATAACATATCCGTGTCAACAAATGGGAGCATTCTTAAAAATATGATGGAATTGTTCATAATTTTATTGTAGAATACATCTACCTGCACAAAGGAGGTCAGCCGATGTCTGAGCATATTGCCTGTGAAATTTTATATCGTAACGATGCCGAATTTCGTCAAATGCGACATCTCTATCAATCCGCTTTGAAAGACTTGCAGACACGTTTGGAGGTTTTGGATGACGAATTCAAAATCACCTACTCCCGCAATCCGATTCATCATTTTGAAAGTCGTGTAAAATCCACCGGCAGTATCATCGAAAAGCTGGTTCGAAAAGGATTCGATGTCAGCACGGAATCGGCCAAGCACAATCTTAACGATATCGGCGGCATGCGAGTGGTCTGCTCCTACATTGACGATGTCTACGCAGTAGAAAAAATGCTCCTCCGTCAAAGTGACCTGACCCTGATCAAGCGTCAGGATTACATCGCAGAGCCCAACTATAACGGTTACCGCTCACTCCATCTGGATATGCGCGTTCCGGTAAATCTCTCCGACCATACGGAATGCGTTACCGTTGAAATACAGATTCGTTCCGTTGCCATGGACTTCTGGGCCAGTCTGGAGCACGATCTGCGATACAAGGCTGACAAAGCCACCCTCCCCGAAGGCATCAACGAAGAAATGAAAAGCTGTGCAGATGAAATTGCCAGTATCGACGCTAAGATGCAGGATATGTATAAGCGCATTCAAGCTGCCAAATAAGCTGAAAAGAGGCTTCGCTTTTGCGAAGCCTCTTTTATATATGTTCAGGGTTTACTTCCCCATCTTGTCATTGCACTTCTGCTGGAAGCGCTCATTGTCGATTACCGCACGAACATGAGTGCCTTCACCAATCAGGCAGGTTTCATCGAAAGCCGTGATCTTAAAGGTGATCATCTTTCCGTTGGCGGAGATATCCGTAACCTCGGCAGTTGCCTTAATGGTCATACCCACAGGCGTCGGTGCCAAATGGCTGGAGGCGATCTCCACACCTACTGTCCCTTTTCCCTCAGGCAGTTCCGGCTGGATGCAATGCATTGCCGCAGATTCCATCAGTGCCATCATAAAGGGAGTGCCCAGCACTTCCAGGGCACCGGAACCAACGGTTGCGGCTGTCATTTCGTGAGTTACTTTCTTTTCCTCAGTAAGGGTCATGCCAACAGTAATCATATTCAAATCCTCCTAAATACCCAGACGGGTCCACATATCGTCATACTTGAGCAGAGTCTCACGGGGCAGATTGATGTACAGCTTACAACGATCCAGTACATCTTCCGGGGCAACCAGTACATTGTAGGTCTCTTCATCCAACTCTTCTTCATAGAGTTCTTCATAGTAAGCCGGATACTGATCCAACGCTTCCGCGTTTGGAGAGGCATACCAGATATAGTCCATGTTTTTGAGTTGAGAATCCGTGGAAGCAATAAAGTTGATCCATTTTTCAGCTTCTGCTTTATGCTGGGAGGTCTTGAGGACGCACATGGCATCCACAAACCAGTTGGAGCCCTCCTTCGGCACCACGAAACGCAGATCGGGATTATTCTCCAGCATGGTCAGGTAGTCACCGGCATAATACATGGCGATAGCAGCGTTGCCGCCCTCCATCTTCTGGAAGACCTGATCCATCACAAAGGCCTGATATACGCCGTTATCCTTAGCGGTCTTCAGCAGGTTGAAGGCTTCCTCCAACTCCGCCTCATCGGTTGTGTTGATACTGTAACCAAGCTTGCACAAAGCCGCCATAAGAGCGTCGCGGGAATTGTTGATCATCAGCACCTGCCCGGCGTATTTCTCATCGAACATGGCACTCCAGGAGATGATGGGCTCATCCACCATGGTCTCATTGTAGATGATACCCACCGTGCCCCAGGTATAGGGAACGGTGTATCTGTTCTCAGGATCGTAAGAAAGGTGTTTGTACTGATCGTCGATAAGGGCGAAATTCGGAATATTGTTATAATCCAGCTCCGCCAGCATATCCTCCTGGATAAGACGATCAATCATATAGTCGGAGGGAACAATTACATCGAAATCAGCGCCGCCCATTTCCAGAAGAGAGTACAGTGCTTCGTTGCTCTCCACCGTCTGATAATTGACCTCAATACCGGTCAGTTCCTCAAACTCGGTGATCAGATCTTCATCGATATATTCGCCCCAGGAACAGACATTGACCACCGGCTTGGAATTGATATTTCGGCCGGAGACCACCATCAGCACAATCACCACCACAGCGACAACACCGGCACCGATGCGACGCAGCTTTCGCGTGGTCTGCAGGGTAAAGCGATGCCTGCGGTGACGGGACTCCTCCCTTTTCTTAGCGGCGGCATCCCGCAGATTTACGATGGTGAGCAAAATCAAAACCGTCACGAACAGAAGTGTGGAGATGGCGTTGATCTCAGGACTCACGCGCTTTTTGGTCATGCCGTAAATGGTCATGGCCAGTGTAGATGTGGAAGATCCTGCGCAGAAGTAGGAAATGATAAAATCATCGATGGACATGGTAAAGGCCGTCAATGCACCGGAGACGATGCCCGGACGGATCTCTGGAATGATCACCTTCCAGAAGGCCTGCATCCAGGTGCAGCCCAGATCCTGCGCTGCATCCACCAGATTGCGATCCATTTGCCGCAGCTTGGGGCCCACGGACATGATGACGTAGGGAATGTTAAAGCAGATATGGGCAATCAGCAACGAACCAAATCCCATGGACAGCTTATCGGGCAGAACAATAGCGCTCTGGACGGAGTTGAACCAACCGGCAAAACCGTTCCAACAGCCGAACAGCACCACAAACAGCAAACACAGACTGACACCGGTAACGATATCCGCGTTCATCATGGGAATGTTGTTCACCGCCATGAGAGCGTCGCGTTTTTTGCGGCGCATGGCAAAAAAGCCGATGGCAGCGAACGTACCTGCAAAGGTGGCCACAATGGTGGCAAGAATGGACACCAGAATGGTGATATACACACTCTGCATGATGATCCGGTTCTGGAACAGCTCCCCATACCAGTGAAGGGAAAAGCCTTTCCACACGCTGGAACTGTTGCCTGCGTTAAAGGAAAAGATAATCAGAATAAAGATAGGTGCATAGAGAAACAGGCCCGTCAGCACCATCAAAAGGCGATCACCAATGCCGTTTTTTCTACGACTGTTCACAGCATCACCGCCTGTTCTTCGCCCTCACCGAAGCGATTCATCACCAGCATACACACCACCACGATGATCATCATCACGAGGCTGATAGCCGCGCCCAGCTGGGGGTTATAGGCTCCGCCCAGGAACTGACGCTCGATGAGATCGCCCAGCAAAAGCTGCGTGCCGCCACCCAGCATCTGCGAGATGGCGAAAGTGGACACAGAGGGCACAAACACCATGGTGATGCCGGAAATAATACCGGGAAGTGACAGGGGAAAAATCACCTTGCGGAACACCGTCACATTATTGGCCCCCAGATCGTGGGCTGCTTCGATGAGAGAATGATCCAACTTCACGATCACGGAATAAATAGGCAGAATCATAAAGGGCAGGTAATTATACACCATGCCCAGCACAACTGCACCCTGCGTGTTCATCATCTGGAAATAGGCCACATGATTGCCGGTAATGCTGTTATACAGCGCAATAATGCCGATTTTGGCAAACAGTTGATTCAAAAGCCCGTTATTCTCAAGAATCGTCATCCAGGAGTAGGTTCGCAGCAGAAAGTTCATCCACATGGGGAGCATAATGAGCACCATGGCGGTTTTCTGAAAAGAGGCCCCTTCCCTGCTCATAAAATAGCTGACAGGATAGCCCACCAGAAGACAGACAGCTGTGGCGATCAGCGCCAACTTAAAAGAACGAACGAATACAGACCAGTATGCCCCCAGCTTCACAAAGTTCTGCACGGTAAAGCCACCGGCGGCATTGGAAAATGCGTAGGCCACCATAATGAAAATGGGTGCCACCACAAAGATGGCCATCCAGATCACATAGGGCGTGGCAAAACGGGAGAGCTTATTCCTCATCGGCGGTTTCCTCCTCATCCTCTACAAGAGAGGCGTCCGCCAATTCCTCATACTCTTCGGAGTAGGAGGAATAGTCACCGAACTGACCGGAGTACTCGCTCTTTTTCATGATATGGAATCCATCGGGATCGATCTTTACACCCACCTGAGCGCCAACCGGGGAATGGTCGGTGGTCTGGATCAGCCACTTAAAGCCGCCCAGATCCACAATGATGTCGTACTGCATGCCCTTGAAGGTCACATTGGTCACCGTGCCCACCAACTGTCCCTGTTCTACGGGAACAATATCGATATCCTCAGGACGGATGACCACATCCACCGGCTCATTGGGGGCAAAGCCCTTATCCACGCACACAAACTCCCGGCGATACATACGCACCACACCGTCACGCACCATGGTGCCGTTCAAAATATTACTCTCGCCGATGAAGTCCGCCACGAAGGCGTTTTTCGGCTCATTGTAGATATCTTCAGGCGTACCGATCTGCTGAATACGGCCCTTATCCATCACCACCACGGTGTCAGACATAGTCAGGGCTTCCTCCTGATCATGGGTCACGTAGATGAACGTGATACCCATCTGCTGCTGAATACGCTTCAGTTCGATCTGCATATCCTTGCGCAGACGCAGATCCAAAGCGCCCAGAGGCTCATCCAGAAGAAGGACTTTGGGACGATTTACCAGAGCACGGGCAATCGCCACACGCTGCTGCTGACCACCGGAGAGCTGATCAATGCGGCGGCGGCCGAAGCCCTTCAGCGACACCACTTCCAGCATCTCTTCCACACGCTGAGTAATCTCCTCCTCCGGCACCTTGGCAATACGCAGGCCGAAGGCAATGTTCTCAAAGACGTCCAGATGCGGGAAAAGGGCGTACTTCTGGAAAACGGTATTGATCTGCCGCTGATGGGGCGGCACATCATTAATCCTCACACCGTCAAAAATGACGTCTCCCGACGTAGGTGTCGTGAAACCGCCAATAATCCTCAGGGTTGTGGTTTTACCACAGCCACTGGGGCCTAACAGTGTGAGGAATTCAGAATCGTTAAAATATAGATTGATGTGATCGAGAACCAGCTCGTCGTCAAACGCCATGCAAAGGTCACGCAGGCGAATCAACTCTTTGGACATGTATCCTCCCCCGTTCTTGGTTTTAGATTTAGATTAGCCTCTTCTCGCTGTCTAAACCGGGGGCTCCATGAGATAGCGTCACCGCGATCTCTCCGAGCCTGTGTTATTTCGTTGAAATTTGGCAAGATAAAATATATAGAAATATGTAAGGAATGTCAATGAATTTTCTCGTTTTTTCGGCAATAAAAAATGCCATCCGACCGATTGTTGTCAAATGGCAAATTTTATCCGAAATATTTGGTATAAAACGGTACTTCCTCCACTTGGAAAGCTCGGCCTTTGAGATAATTCAAAATACCGGCATCCGTTGAAAAATCGAAGGTCAGTTTATAGGAATAGAGCGCTTGGCGGGTTTCACCGTAACGCCTATTCACATCTCCCTTGCCGTACTTGCCGTCACCCAATAAAGGACAGTTCAAATCGGCAAAAGAGGCGCGTATCTGGTGGGTACGGCCGGTTTCCAGCGCCACCTCTACTAAAGACAATTCGCCGCGGCTATCCAACACCTTATAGTCGGTGATAGCCGTTTTACCGCCGGGAATGGGCTTATGATAGACCTTTACTTCCTTCTTCTGCTCATCCTTCAGCAGGAAACACTCAATCCGGCCTTCCCTCTGCTTTGGACAACCCACAGTAATGCACAGATATCTCTTGTCGATCTCCCGATCGCGGATCTTATCGTTGATGGTGCGCAGGGTCTCGGCGTTCTTGGCCGCAATAACCATGCCTCCGGTGTTGCGGTCAATGCGGTTACACAGCGCCGGTGTAAAGGCATTCTCCCCCTTGGGATTCCATTCTTTTTTCTGGTAGAGATAAGCCTGGATATGGTTGATAAGCGTATTGACTTTCTCTGTTTCGTCAGCGTGTACCACGAGACCGGGACGCTTATCCAGAAGCATGATATTCTCGTCTTCATATACGATATTCAGCTGAGGCTTGAAAAGTGTCAGGAACATATTGTCCTCCCGAGGCTTTTCAAAAAACTCATCGTTGATATAGACCTGCAGTACATCGCCCTCTTTCAATCGGGCATCGCCCTTGACATGCACACCGTTTACGCGAAAGCGCTTGAGGCGGATATACTTCTGCAGAAGGGCACTGGGCAAAAGGGGCAGGCTCTTGGCAATAAAGCGGTCCATGCGTTGTCCTGCATCGTTTTTGCCGACAACCAATTCTTTCATAAACGCCCTCCTTTCTCTTTACACCGTCTATTCTACAACAAATCCGAAAAAAGTCAAAATAATTGTGAAAAAGTATTTGACATTCCACATCTTTTACCATATAATACTACCCGTGTGATTACGAGGTGGATTATGCGTTTGAATGTCAACAAGTTGCTGCACACACCTGATTCCCAGCAGGATTTCCGGTTTCTCATGGATCTATCCGATCTGGAATTTGGTGCCAACAAACCCGTTTCCCAGCCGGTCAATGTGGAAGGTCGGATCAGGAACAAAGCGGGAATGCTCTTGTGCGAGATGCAAATGCAAACGACGCTTCACTGCATCTGTGATCGGTGCACCGAAGAGTTCTCCGAGGAAAAGCTGTGTGAAACCTCTTGTGTTCTCGCAGAGGAACGGCAGTTTGACGATGACGAGGATATCGTGCTTCTGGAAAACGATGAAGTGGATCTGGGTGACCTCGCCCGAACGGCGTTTATCCTCTCCATGGACACAAAATTCCTCTGCTCCGAGGATTGCAAGGGTCTTTGTCCCGGCTGCGGTGTAAACCTCAATTTTGAGAGTTGCCACTGCAAAAAGGAAGTGGATCCGCGGCTGGCCAAATTGGCACAGCTTCTGGAGCAACACTGAAAAAATAAATTCACTGCACCACGCAGTTTAAAACCAAGGAGGTGTCAACATGGCAGTCCCTAAGGGAAAAGTATCCAAGCAAAGACGTAATAAGAGACGTTCTTCCGTGTGGAAGCTCTCTGCACCCGCTCTGGTGGCATGCCCCAAGTGCGGCGCTCTGCATATGCCTCACAGAATGTGCCCCGAGTGCGGTACCTATAACGGCCGTCAGGTCAAGGAAATCAAGTCCAAGGTGGCCGAATAATTATGCCGGGATATAAGTGGGAAGCGTCTTGCTTCCCACTTTTTCTTTCCCAACGCTACCGCTTTCCCTTGCTTTTCAGCGGAATGAAAGCTATAATAAAGTGTTAAAGTTTATAGAGAAAGGAGATCCAACATGTCAACCGTTATAACCTCTATTGACCGCCACAGCCCCTGCGATAAGGCCGGAGTAAAAGTGGGAGAAAAGTTGATATCCATCAACGGTCACGAAGTGGTGGATGTGCTGGACTATCGTTTCTACGGCTATGACCCCATCTGTGAATTGGAACTCCTAAAGGACAACTCAAGACGCACTGTAAACATCCGCAAACAGGAAGGCCAGGATCTGGGGCTGAACTTCGAGACCTATCTCATGGATGAGATGCACCAGTGCTCTAACCACTGTATTTTCTGCTTTGTGGATCAGATGCCGCCCCATATGCGTGAGAGTCTCTACGTCAAAGATGATGATGAGCGTCTGAGTTTTCTTCTGGGGAATTACACCACGCTGACCAACCTCTCCGAGCGGGAGGCACAGCGCATCATCGACCTGCACATCTCCCCCATCAACGTTTCCGTTCACGCCACCGACCCCCAACTGCGCTCCACCATGCTTGGCAATAAAGCTGCAGTGAAGTCTTTGGAGTATATGAAACGCTTTGGAGAAGCCGGTATTCAGATGAACGGGCAGATCGTGGTCTGTCCCGGTTGGAACGACGGTGAGCAGCTGCGCCGTACCATGCAGGATCTGATGGACATGGGTTTTTACAGCTGCTCCGTGGTTCCGGTTGGCATCACCAAATATCGGCAGGGTCTGGCCAAGCTTCAGCCCATGACAAAAGAAACCGCCCGTGAGGTGATTTCCATCGCCGACGAGGTTGGAGAAAGATGTTTACGCGAAAGGGGCACTCGATTGTTCTTCTGTGCTGATGAACTGTACCTGAAGAGCGAACTTCCCCTGCCGGAAGACGATTATTATGAAGAATACCGTCAGTTGGAAAACGGCGTGGGTCTACTCCGGTCTCTGGAGCAGGAATTCATGGGTGCACTTCGCTGTGTGGATGAAATCGGCTCCCCCGCCCCTTTTACCATCGCGACAGGTGTCTCTGCGGCGCCGTTTCTGCAGAAGCTGGTGGACAGGATTCATGGTCGCTTCCCAGCTGTGGACGGTCAGGTGGTGGCCGTAGAGAATGACTTTTTCGGTCACACCATTGATGTAGCAGGTCTTCTGACCGGGCAGGATATTTCCGCCCAGCTGAAAGGCAAGGTGGACGGCCGCCGCGTCCTCATCCCCCTGCATATGTTGCGTCACGGGGAAACCGTGTTTTTAGATGACTATACTGTCGCTCGTCTTTCCGATGAGCTCCACTGCCCTGTGCAGATCGTGGGTCTTGACGGCGGCGACTTACTGGATACCATTCTCGAGGAGGCGTAAGAAATGTCCAAACCTTTGATCGCTATTGTGGGACGTCCCAATGTGGGCAAGTCCATGCTTTTTAATAAACTCATCGGCAAGCGCCTTTCCATCGTGGAGGACACCCCCGGCGTCACTCGCGACCGTATTTACGGGGAAAGTGAGTGGTGTGGCCGCAAGTTTACCCTGGTGGATACCGGCGGTATCGAACCCAATACCGATAGTCAGATTCTGACCTTCATGCGTGAACAGGCACAGATTGCCATTGAAAACGCAACGGTCATCGTCTTTGTTACCGATATCAAGTCCGGCCTCACCGCCTCTGACCACGAAGTAGCCAATATGCTCCAGAAAAGCCGCAAACCCATCGTATTGGCGGTAAACAAGGTGGACTCCACCGGTACCGTGGACCCCGATTTTTACGAGTTCTACAACCTTGGCCTGGGCGACCCCATCGCCATCTCCGCCGTTCACGGCCATGGCACCGGCGACCTTCTGGATGCCTGTGTGCAGTATTTCCCGGACAATGACGACGCCGATGAAGATTCCGATGTCATCCAGGTGGCCATCATCGGCAAGCCCAATGTGGGTAAATCCAGCCTGACCAACCGCATATTGGGTGAAGAGCGCGTGATCGTCAGCAATGTGGCCGGCACCACCCGCGATGCCATCGACAGCTACTTTGAAAACGACAAGGGCAAGTACAACTTCATTGACACAGCCGGTATGCGCAAGAAGTCCAAGGTGGACGATGTGATTGAGAAGTACTCTGTACTCCGCGCCACCATGGCCATTGAGCGAAGTGATGTATGTCTCATTATGATCGACGCACAGGATGGCGTTACCGAGCAGGATACCAAGGTGGCCGGTCTTGCCCACGATGCCGGCAAAGCCTGCATCATCGTGGTGAACAAGTGGGATCTGGTGGAGAAAGACGGCAAGACCATGGATCATATGCGAGAGGACATTCGCCGTGATCTCTCCTACATGACCTATGCCCCCATCGTATTCATCTCCGCCGCCACCGGTCAGCGCGTCCCCCGTCTTTTTGAGCTCATCAACTACGTCAATGAGCAGTCCAACACCCGTATTACCACCGGTATGCTCAACTCCGTTCTGGCCGATGCCCAGACCCGTGTGCAGCCTCCCACGGATAAAGGCCGCCGCCTGAAGATCTACTACATGACCCAGGTGGGCATCAAGCCCCCCCATTTTGTGGTATTCTGCAACGATAAGAAGCTCTTCCACTTCTCCTATCGGCGCTATCTGGAAAACCAGGTACGCAATGTGTTTGGTCTGGAGGGTACACCCATCATCATGACCATCCGCGAAAAGGGTGAAGATGATTAAGGAGGAAACTATATGAAACACAATCAGGTTCGACAGGTCCTATTCCCCATTCTGGCCGCCCTCATCTGGGGCACGGCTTTTGTAGCCCAGGATGTCTGCGCCGATGTGATCGACACATTTACTTTTAACGCCGTACGTTCTTATGTGGCGGTTATCGTCCTGCTGATCATCATCTATGTATTTGACAAGTTGAAAAAGGATAAACCTCAACGCACGGAGGAAGAAAAAAAGTTCGATCGGCGGCAGATGTGGATCGGCGGTTTCTGCTGTGGTACTGCCCTTGCCATCGCCTCCAACTTCCAGCAGGCCGGTATCTCTGCCGGAACCGATGCCGGTAAGGCCGGCTTCATCACCGCCCTCTATGTAGTGCTTGTGCCCGTGTGCGGACTTTTCTTCAAGCGCAAGGTCAACCTGCCGGTATGGATTGCTGTGGTGCTGTCCGTTGTGGCTCTTTATCTTCTGTGCATCAACGGTGAGTTCCGTCTGGCGGCGGGTGATTTTCTGATTCTGGTATGTGCTTTCTGCTTCACCGCACATATCCTGGTGATCGACCATTTCACCGCCACGGTAGATGGCATCAAGCTCTCTTGTGTACAGTTCCTTGTGGCCGCGATCTGGGCAACCATTATCAAAATTGTTTGCGTCATTTTCGGTGCAAACGGTATCGGTGATATTTCCGCGGCTACCTCAATCTTTGCAGAACCCGACTGGAGTGCTATTGCTGCCTGTGCATTGCCTATTCTCTATGTGGGTGTGTTCTCCAGCGGCGTGGCCTACACCCTGCAGATCCTGGCACAGAAGGATTCTAACCCCACTGTGGTTACCATTCTTTTGAGCCTGGAGAGCGTATTCGCCGTGATTTCCGGAGCTATCATCCTCCATCAATCCATGTCAGGCAAGGAGTACCTCGGCTGCGTCCTGATGTTTGTGGCCGTGATTCTGGCACAGATTGACTTTCCCATCAGGAAAAAAGCGGAATAATATCCAACTTAAATCAAATGCTCACCTCGCTTGAGGTGAGCATTTTTTATTAAAAGAGGCTGACTTGAGAGGTATCTGCCATGCCGGCAAAGGAACCCAAAGCCTTCAGCTGCTCAATATGGGTCTTGGACAGCTTGTTACAGCATTCGGAAAACTCTTCAACGGAAATGAAGTCCTTGCCCTTGCGCTTTTCCACAGTATCAAGAGCCGCCGTTTCACCCAGGCCACGCACCGTGACAAAGGGTGGCAGGAGGGCATCATCGCCCTTGATCTTAAACATGGTGGCTTCGGATTCGTAGATATTGATGGTCTCGAAATGAAAACCGCGGAGATAAAACTCGTAGCACACCTCCAGTGTGGTCATCAGATCCTGTTCCACATTGGTGGCGTCCTTGTTGTTCTCGATCTCCCTGATCTTACGTTTCACCGCGTCCAAGCCCGCACAGCAGTATTCTGCATCAAAGGCCTTGGCACGAATGGAGAAGTATACGGCATAGAATGCCAGCGGCCGATGCACCTTGAACCAGGCAATACGAAATGCCATAGTCACATAGGCCACAGCGTGTGCCTTGGGGAAGAGATACCCGATCTTGGCCAGGGAGTCAATATACCACTGGGGCACTTCATGGGCATGCATCTGCTCTACCCACATGGGCCAGTCGTCGGCCTTGCCGGCCTTGACCTTGCCTTTACGCACAGCCTCCATGATCTTAAAGCTCATCTTAGGCTCAAGACCCATCTTGATGAGATAGAGCATGATATCGTCACGGCAGCCCACCGTTTCCAGAACAGAGGCCGTACCGCCGACGATCAGGTCGCGGGCATTGCCCATCCACACATCAGTACCGTGTGAAAAGCCGGAAAGTCGCACCAGAGTATTGAAATCCTGGGGCTGGGTATCCATCAGCATACCGCGGGTAAAGCGGGTGTTGAACTCAGGGATGGCCACAGCACCGGTCTCCCCAACAATTTCGTCATGTTCATAGCCCAGAACCTTGGAGGAAGTAAAGATACTCATGGTATCGGGATCATCTAAAGGAATCTGCCGTGCATTGACCCCGGTTAAGTCCTCCATGTACTTGATCATGGTGGGATCATCGTGTCCCAGCATATCCAGCTTCAGGAGGTTATCCTCCATGCAGTGATACTCAAAATGGGTAGTAATCGTATCACTTTCCGAATCGTCTGCCGGGTGCTGTACGGCGGTGAAGTCCTCTACATCCATGTCATCGGGCACCACCACCAGGCCACCGGGATGCTGACCCGTGGTACGGCGTACACCCACGCAGCCGGAGGTGAGACGGTTGAGCTCTGCATTACCTGCACTCTCGCCCCGTTCCTCCAGATACTTTTTCACCATGCCAAAGGCGGTTTTCTCTGCCAGTGTACCAATAGTACCGGCACGGAACACCTGCGTTTCACCAAACATCTCCACGGCGTGGCGATGGGCTCTTGCCTGATACTCTCCGGAGAAGTTCAGGTCGATATCCGGCACCTTTCCGCCGCCATAGCCCAGGAACGTCTCAAAGGGAATGTCAAAGCCGTCCTTGACATATTTCTCGCCGCAGACAGGACACATCTTGTCGGGCATATCCGCCCCGCAACCGTATGGGCTATCGGTGATAAATTCCACGTTTTTGCACTTGGGACAGCGATAGTGTGGCGGCAGGCTGTTGACCTCCGTAATACCGGACATATAGGCCACCAAAGAGGAGCCCACGGAGCCTCGGGAACCCACCAGATAGCCACTCTCCAAAGAGCGCTGTACCAGCTTCTGGGCAGACATGTACACCACGTCATACTTACCCAGAATGCTACCCAGTTCCACGTTCAGACGGTCAATGACGATCTGGGGCGGATTCTCGCCGTATAGTTCATGGCACTTGTCCCACACCATCTGATTCAACTCCTGCTCGGAGTTTTCAAGGCGTGGCGGGAACAGCTGTCCTCCGGGCAGAAGTTCCACATTTTCCACCAGACTGGCAATATAGTTTGGATCATCAACCACTACCTTGTGGGCGGTTTCTTCGCCCAGGTAGCTGAACTCCTTGAGCATCTCGTCCGTGGTCTTGAAATAGATGGGCAAAGGCTTGTCCGCGTCGGAGAACTTCTGGCTGGCCAAAATGATGTGGCGATATACCTCGTCGTCCGGCTCCTGGAAATGGACATCGCCGGTAGCGCAGACAGGTTTGCCCAATTCTTCTCCCAAACGGACGATGATGCGGTTAAACTCCCGCAATTCCTCCTCGCTCTGCACTTTTCCGTCACGGAGCATAAAGGCATTGTTGCAAAGAGGCTGGATCTCCAGATAGTCATAGAACGAGGCAATACGTTTTAATTCCGCCCAATCCTTATGATCGGCAACCGCCTGAAACAGTTCTCCTGCCTCACAGGCAGAACCGATGATGAGACCCTCACGGTGGGCGATCAGCTCTGTTTTAGGAATTGTGGGCTTTCGGTGGAAGTATTTGAGATTACTGGCGCTAACCAGTTGATAAAGATGCTTCAAACCCAGCTTGTTTTTGGCCAGAATAATAATATGCTTGGGTCTGCGCTTTGTTTTATTACCATTGGGACGAAGCTGCAGCATCAGGTCGTTGATCTGCTGCAGATGGTCAATGCCGTGTTCCCTTTGCATCTTCTCAAAGAACGGAATCAACATATAGCCCACCATGGCACCGTCATCACTGGCGCGGTGGTGATTAAAAGCAGGCAGATCCAAGTACTCTGCCACGATATCCAGCTTATACTTGCTCAGCTCCGGCAGGAGATTCTGCGCCAGAATCAAACTGTCAATGTATGTAGGCTCGAAATGCAAACCGGTTTTTTGACAGCCTGCCCGAATAAAGCTGATGTCAAACTCCGCATTGTGTGCGGCCAAAGGTCGGCCGTTTACAAATAGCAGGAACTTTTCAAGCGCCTCTTTCAGCTGCGGTGCGTCTTTGAGCATATCATCGGTGATACCGGTAAGACCGATGATCTCAGGGGTCAATCGGCGGTTGGGATTCACAAAGGTCTGGAAGGTATCGGTAATCTCACCGTTTTTCAAAACCGCCGCACCGATCTCCGTAATGGCCTCCGTTGCCACATTGAGACCGGTGGTCTCAATATCAAAGCAAACGATCTCATCTGTAAAGGGCTGGTCCTGTACACCGTGTACAGCAATTCGATCATCCAGATTGTTGATATAGTATCCCTCTACACCGAAGATGATCTTGATTTTCCCCTTGGCAGCCTTGACAGCACCGGGAAACGCCTGCAAAACACCATGATCGGTGATGGCAATGGCCTTATGTCCCCAGGAAGCAGCCTGCTTCACCACGCTGCCCACATCCGTCAGCGCGTCCATATTAGACATCTGGGTGTGAAGATGCAGTTCCACGCGCTTATCAGGCGCGGTGTCCTTGCGGCCCTCATGGGCGGCCTTCTCGATATTCTGAGGCCGGATCTGTACGTCCTTGCCGTCGCGGGTCAGCTCTACCAGTCCCTGCACCTTCAGATACATGCCGGTCTGAATGGTCTGGCTGAGAGCTTTTGCTTCCTTTTCCTCGGTAAACTTGCAGACGGTGACACTGCCGTGGAGATCGGTCATATCGAAGTTCACGATCCACATGCCGGGGCGGCGGGTTTCATGGGTATCTACGGCAAAGACCTTTCCCTCTACCGTTACCATGCCCATTTTGGGAGAAAGACCTACCATGGGGATGGCTTTGCCACGAATGGGTTTTCCCATCAGCACGTCGCCGGGTTCCGGCTTCGAGGAATTGCCGTCCTTCTTCGGCTTCGGTGCCGTGCATTTTATCGACAATTTAAGATCATGCAAACCATATTTGTCCATCAAAAGCTGCCGCAAAGCCGCCTTTGCAGCCTGCGGTAGTTCTTCACCGGTCTCCAGTTCCAACTCCATGACACGGCTTTCTCTATGAATCGTACCGCCAAGCACTATGGTATCATGCAGCAAAAGACGCAGCTCACGTGGCGGAAGAAAATCTTCAAAAAAATCAAAAAATGGTACTTTTTCGCTCATAGGTAGTTCCTTTTCTTCGGTATTGGGCGAATTACAGCTTGTCGATCTCCTCCATGAGCGCATCGACCAACCGATCCTGCGGCACTTTATACAGCGTTTTGCCATGGGCAAAGACAAGTCCTTCGCCATCGCCACCGGCAATGCCCACATCGGCGGCAGCAGCTTCACCGGGACCATTGACCACACACCCCATCACCGCCACGGTGATGTTCTTGGTGCAATTCTCCAAGCGCCGCTCCACTTCATTTGCGATGGGGATCATGTCATATCTGGTTCGGCCGCAGGTGGGACAGGCCACAAGGTTCGGTCCCATTTCACGCAGTCCGCAGGCTCGTAGAATACGCTTTGCAGCATAGATCTCCTCCACAGGATCCGCTGTCAGGCTTACGCGGATGGTGTCACCGATGCCCTGACAGAGCAGACCTCCAATGCCGATGGCAGATTTCAGTTCGCCCATTTTCGGGGTTCCCGCCTCGGTAACACCCAAATGAAGCGGATAACTCACATTCTCATGGAGCATCTGATAAGCCGCCATATTGACGGGCACCCGGGAACATTTTACGGAGATACAGATATCCTCAAAGTTCACGTCTTCCAGCAGATGCACATGCCCCATAGCACTCTCAAAAAGTGCTTGCGGTGTGGCTCCGCCGTACTTTACCAGCAGTTCCTTTTCCAGCGAACCGCCGTTTACGCCGATACGGATGGGGATTCCATGCTCCCTACAGGCATCGGCAACAGCACGGGTACGCTCCTTGGAACCGATGTTGCCGGGATTGATGCGAATTTTATCTATTCCCTGCTCCACGCACTCCAGCGCCAGTTTATAGTCAAAATGAATATCGGCCACAAGCGGGATATGAATCTGTTTTCGGATATACCCCACAGACTTTGCCGCCTCCATTGTGGGCACGGCGATACGAATGATCTCGCATCCGGCTTCCTCCAGCGCGTGAATCTGCGCCACAGTGGAAGATACATCTTCTGTCCTGGTATTGCACATGGATTGAATGGCTACCGGGGCACCGCCGCCAACTGCCACATTTCCCACATGGATCTCTCTTGTCAATTCGTCACCCTCTTTGGTTTATTGAAACAGTTTCCAAACATCACTGAAAGTGATCAGCAACATAAAAGCCAGCAAAAGGATCAATCCGCCGTAGTGGATATAGTTCTCGTATTTTTCTGGAATCTTCTTACCGATCAGCAGCATGGCGATGGCATTCACAACCAGGAAAAAGATTTTTCCGCCATCCAGTGCCGGCAGCGGCAAAAGATTCATCACCGCCAGATTCACCGCGATCAGTGCCGCCAGATAGGCAATATTGTAAGCCGCCGCACGGAAACTGCCGGACTGCTGTCCAACCTCCGTCATGGTGGTCACAATACCCACAGGACCGCTCATATCACGAATACCGGCCTGCCCCGTTACCAACATTTTCAGGGATAGACGCACCAAACGAACAAAATCCACAGCATTTCGGAAGCTGTACGAGATGCGGTCAGCAAAATCCGCTTTCTCAGCGCCGAAATATAGGCCGTAACCGGTATAGGTATTACCCTGTTGATCAATGTACTCTCTGCGCTCCATGGTCAGGTCATTGATCAGGACTTTCTCTCCATTTCTGCGAACTGTCAGATCGAAATCTGTGGAATCATTCATTCCAAACAGCAAACTTACGTCACTGTATACGTAGACACGCTCCCCGTTGATCGTCAAGAGAGTATCTCCGACCTGTAAAGCTTCTTCACTTTGCAACGGGCAGTTTTCAGCAAATCCTGCAATTGTGGGCGTATAAAAAGCCTTTGCGCCGCTATACAGGATCAATATGATCACAAGACCCGTTACGAAGTTCATGAAGGCACCGGCCGCAAAGATCAAAAGCTTCGCCCAGAAGCCCTTATTATTCAGTGCCCGCGGATCATCGGAGCTTTCCTCTTCGCCTTCCATGGCGCAATAGCCGCCACAGGGGATGGCGCGCCAGGAATACAGAGTCTCCCCTTTTTGTTTTTTCCAGATGGCGGGGCCCATGCCGATCGAGTATTCATTGACACGGACTCCGCAAATCTTTGCCGCCAGAAAGTGACCCAATTCATGAACGGCAATGAGGATACCGAACATGAAAACGGCCACAAGAATATAAACAATGGTCGTCATTTTTTCGATCCTTTACTTTCCGAGTACCACCTGACGTGCCTGATGGTCTGCTTCCAGTATATCCGATAGTGTGGGATGATATTTCACCTCTGTACACTCCAGCGCTTCTTCTACACGGCGATGAATATCATTGAAGCCGATCTGCCCACGGAGAAACTGCATCACCGCTTCTTCGTTGGCCGCGTTCATGATGGCGCAGGAGGTGCCACCGATCCGGGCACACTGCCTTGCGATCTTGAAACAGCGAAAGGTTTCTTCATCCGGCTCTGCAAAGGTCAAACTGCCACAGGTCAGTAAGTTCAACGGCTCTGTGTGAGATTCTGCGCGATTGGGATACGTCATGGCATATCGGATGGGTAATTTCATATCCGGTGTTCCCAACTGTGCCAGCAGCGCTCCGTCATGAAACTCCACCAGAGAATGAACCACACTCTGCCGATGGATCACAGCCTCAACACGGTCAAGGGGCAAACGGTACAGACGCATGGCCTCAATGATCTCAAGGCCTTTGTTCATCAGTGTGGCACTGTCAATGGTGATTTTAGCGCCCATGGACCAGTTAGGGTGCTTCAAGGCATTTTCAGGGTGCATAGCTTCCAATTCTTCATAGGTTTTGCCAAAGAACGGGCCGCCGCTGCAGGTGAGCCACAGCTTGCGGATCTCACCACGATCTTTACAACCCTGCAGGCACTGGAAAATGGCGCTGTGTTCAGAGTCCACCGGTACGATTTCAGTACCATAGCGGTCTGCGGCATCCATCACCAGTTCACCGGCGCACACCAATGTTTCCTTATTTGCCAGAGCAATGCGTTTTCCAAGGGCAATTGCCGATAGTGTGGGTTCTAATCCTACCGCACCCACCACAGCTGTCACAACAGTATCAGCTTCCGGAACGGTAGCGGCACGGCGCAGGCCTTCTGCGCCGCTTACTACCTCCACGTCCAGATCTGACAATTTCTCACGCAAAACCCGTGCAGCACCCTCATCAAAAAGCACAACAAGGCGCGGGTGGAATTCCCGCACCTGCTGCTCCAGCAATTCTACACTTTTACCGGCGGCCAAAGCAGCCACCTGAAGCCCCAGTTCACGCGCTACTTCAAGGGTCTGTTTTCCGATAGAGCCGGTAGAACCGAGAACGGAAATGACTTTACTCATGATTCTCCTCAATACAGCGTCACGGAGCTGACCAGAAGCCAGATCACAGGCGATGCAAAAACCACGCTGTCAAAGCGGTCCAACACGCCGCCGTGACCGGGTAACAGTCGACCATAATCTTTGATGCCGCATTCGCGCTTGATGCAGGAAAACACCAGATCACCGATCTGCCCCATAACGGCACCCAAAAGGCCCAGCAACAGACACCAGGCAATATCCAACTGCACTTCAGTTACCAGGAAAAAGGCAATGCGGAAAAGTATCATTCCCACCACACCGCCAAACAGACCGCCCACTGCACCCTCGCGAGTCTTGTGAGGGCTGACGGCAGGGATCAGCTTATGCCGGCCCATGGCCATCCCGGTGAAAAGTGCCATTGAGTCCGAGCAAAACGCACTCACCAGGGGGATCAGCACCAAACCGGCGCCGTACTCCATCATACGAAGCTTCAGAAGGCACCCCAGCGCCAGTGGGATCAGGATGCCGGCAGTCAAAATCACCAGTGCATCATTGAATCGAAGTCCTTTTTCCTTGCCGTGCTCCAGGATCAATGCGAGAAACAGTGCCAGCAATAGTGCCACAAGGCACCACACAAACACAGTTTGCAGGACACGATCTCCCATACCGGAGAAAAGCCAGACCGTTATGACGGAAATGCCGCCGGCCAGACCCCAAAAGCGTGTCGCGACAGACTTGGGCAGTGCCGCCGCCAACAGCTCGTGGGCACCGATCACACATAAAGCCGCCACAAGCAGAAACGATGCCCACTCCGGGCACCAACACAGGACAAATAACAGTGCCGGGATTCCCACCACAGCTACCAGAATTCTCTTTAACATTTCTTCCTCATTTCACACCGCCGAACCGACGGTCACGGGATTGATAAGCAACAATTGCCTTGTCCAGTTCTTTTTCGTCAAAATCAGGCCAGAGGGTATCGCAGAAATAAAACTCACTATAGGCACTCTGCCACAGCAGGAAATTGGACGTACGAAGCTCTCCGCCCGGTCGGATGATCAGTTCCGGATCGGGAATGCCGGCAGAATAAATATGCCGGGAGAGATTTTCCTCCGTGATTTCCTCCTCTGCCTGTACACAGGCCTTCGCCGCATGGATGATCTCATCACGACCGCCGTAGTTCAGGCAGACGTTGGCCTGAAAGCCGCGGATTCCCTCCGTGATTTCGTCAGTGCGATGGGCAAGCTTCTGCAGCTCCTCAGGCAGAACGGAAAGATCACCCAGAAAACGAAGCCGGATCTGATCCTTCTCCATGGTATCGATTGCCTCCTGCAGATACTGTTCCAAGAGGCCCATGATCGTGTCAACTTCCTCCTTGGGGCGCTTCCAGTTCTCCGTAGAAAAGGCATAGACCGTTAAATACTCTACACCGATGTTCTTACAATAGGTTGCAATCTTTCGGAAAGTCTCCGCGCCGACCTTATGTCCGGCTGTACGAGGAAGACCTCTCTTCTTCGCCCAACGACCGTTGCCGTCCATAATAATAGCGATATGGCGGGGAAGGCGGCTCATGTCCACCTGCCCCGCCTTTTCGTTTTTCTTTTCGAAGAGCCTCATCAGACGCTCATCAGTTCCTTTTCCTTGTTTTCCAGGAGCTTATCCAGTTCCTTGCAGCTGTCGTCGGTCAGCTTCTGCAGGTCTTTTTCGGCAATCTTCAGCTCGTCCTCGGTGATTTCGGAAGCCTTCTGCTGCTTCTTGAAGTTCTCCATGGCATCACGGCGGATATTGCGCACGGCGACCTTGCCGTTTTCAGCATATTTATGGATCATCTTGACCAGTTCTTTACGACGCTCCTCGGTCAACTGGGGAAATGCCAAACGAATAGACTTGCCATCGTTCTGGGGATTGATACCCAGATCAGACTCCAGAATAGCACGCTCAATGCTCTTGAGGCAGGTCATATCCCAGGGAGTGATCAGCAGAGAACGGGGATCGGGGGAACCGATAGCGGCCACCTGCTGGATAGGAGTCGGAGTTCCGTAATAGTCCACCATGATACGGTTGAGCACAGATGCGTTGGCACGGCCGGCACGCACAGCTGCAAAATCGTTGGTCACGGATTCAATGCTCTTTTTCATCTTTTCCTCATAGATCTTGTATTCATCTTTCAACATGGGTTAAGCCTCCTTCACGATAGTTCCGATCTTCTCGCCGTTGAGAACACGGATAATGTTTTTGGGATCTTTCAGGGCAAATACCAAAACGGGAATGTGGTTATCCATGGACATGCTGGTGGCGGTAGAATCCATCACCTGCAGGTGCTGCGCCAGTACATCATCATATGTAATGCTATCGAGCTTTACAGCATCTGGGTTTTTGGCAGGATCGGAATCATAAACACCGTCGATGTTTTTGGCCAGCAGGATTACCTCGGCACCGATTTCAGCGGCACGGAGCACCGCTGCAGTATCTGTGGAGAAATAGGGGTTGCCGGTACCGCATCCGAAAATGACCACACGGCCTTTCTCCAGATGGCGAATGGCGCGAGCGCGGATATAGGGCTCTGCTACAGCACGGATCTCCAAAGAGGTCATCACGCGGACATCCACGCTCTTTTGCTCCAGAACATCCGCCATAGCCATACAGTTCATAGCTGTTGCCAGCATACCCATATGGTCAGCACGGGAACGTTCAATATAGCCCTCGCCGTTTTTAACACCGCGCCAGAAGTTTCCGCCGCCGATCACCACGCCGACTTCCACACCCATAGCTACGCATTCTTTTATTACATCAGCTACCTGGCCCATCACATTGAAATCCAGGCCGAAATGCTTATCGCCGGCCAATGCCTCGCCGCTGATCTTTAAAAGTACGCGCTTATACTTTGGTTGGTCCATTGGTCAATAACCTCCCTTTTTTGTTCTTTTCTATATTACAATATATTTGCCATTTTGCAAAGGGGAAAAACGTATTTTTTACAGATTATTTCCTATTTGCTCGCATCTTGTTTTTTGAGTGCCATCGTGTATAATGAAGAAAAAACTTTGGGGGCAAAATCATGGAACTTAGGCATGTACTGGGCAACACCTATGTGGCAGAAGGTGCCACAGCATTGATGCCTGTTTACAAACTGAATGATAGAGATATTGTCCTTCTGGACACTGGCTATGCCAAACTGGATCGAAACGGCCTTGTTCATCTGTTTGAGGATCATAGCCTGCAGTTAAAGGGCATCATTTGCTCTCATGCACACTTTGATCATACCGGAAATGCCCGCTTTTTACAGGAAACGTATCATGTTCCTGTGGCCTGCCCTCTGATCGAAGCCGGCATCTCGGTGAATCCCGACAGCTATCGCGCAAACTATGTGGCGCTGACCTATGGCAAAAGTCAGGAGCTGTTTTTGGAAGAGTGCTTTACCGCCGATGTCATCATTGCGCCCGATGCCGACTCTCTGGATTTCTGCGGCGCACATTTTTCGATCCTGCAGCTTCCCGGACACAGCGCCGGTCAGATCGGCATTGTAACTCCGGACGGTGTGGCCTATCTGGGTGACTGTCTGATCAGCCGCGATGAAATTGCCAAGGCCAAGCTTCCCACCAGTATGTTTATCGCCAAAGATCTCCGCAGCAAAGCCTCGCTTAAAAATCTACGTTGCCCTGCTTATATCATTGCCCACAAGAATGTATATATAGACATTTCCGATCTGATCGACGAAAACATCTCTTTTATCCTCTCCAAAAAACAGGAACTTTTGGATTGTCTCAATGACGGTATGAGTTTTTCGGAGTGGATCTACGCATTCTGTCAGAAAGAGAATATCCGCACCCACAACGAGCTGAAATACAGTATTGTGGAACGTAATTTCAGCAATTTTGCAGCATGGCTCACCGATATCGGAGAAATAGAAATTCGCCGGGATTTTTGTGCCAAAAAGTATTACCACTGCCCCGATAAGGAGAATTGATGGAAATCGTCTACCAAGACAACCGAATTGTAGTAGCTGTAAAGCCAGTCGGAGTACTCTCTACAGACGAAGCAAATGGCATGCCGTCCATGCTTCGACAGGAGTTGGGCTCTGAGTGCTTTCGTACTGTTCATCGTCTGGATGCGCAGGTTTCCGGCCTGATGGTCTATGCCCGCAGCCAAAAGGCATCTTCTATTCTGTCCACACAGATTCGGAACGGTGCATTTCACAAGGAATATCTGGCCGTAGTCCACGGCGCACCACCCAAAAGCGGCACTCTCCGTGACCTGTTGGGCCGCGACTCCGCGCGGCGTGTCACCTTTGTTACCGATATTCCCGGGAAGGACGTTCGATCGGCTGAATTGGACTATGAAGTGATAGAAATATTTCATGATCTATCACTGGTCCGTATCCGGCTTCACACGGGACGTACCCACCAGATCCGTGTCCAATTTGCAAGCCGCGGTTGGCCATTGGTGGGAGACAGAAAGTATGGCATAGAGGATGGCATCTCCCCCATTGCTCTGTTCTCCAGCCGGCTGTGCTTTGCCCATCCGGAAAGTGGGGCCGGTCTGGACTTTTCCCATTTACCTCCCGCCATAGCGCCCTGGGATAATTTTTATTTAGCCGAAAAACGGTGAGCAAAAGCTCACCGTTTTTTATGTTCTATGGACTCTTTCAGTTCTTGCACAGCCTTCTCAGCACGTTTTCTGCCGCTTTGCGCGGATTTTTTGACCTCTTCGCCCACATCAACGGCCAAACGTCGGAAAATCCGGGAAATGATTTTTCTCTTGTCCTCATCAGCCCCGATAAATTGCTTCAAAAGCGCCGTTTTTCCGGGAAGCCCCTCCTGTTCCAGTTCATCCAGGGTCCGCACCTGCCCATCCAGGCTCAATACCTCAAAAAGAGCATTGGAAAACTCCTCGCGCTCCTGGGGTGTCATACTGTCAATCCACTGCCGCAGGAGTTCATCTCCAACTTTTCCCGCCTGACTCCTCTGCTCCAAATGGACAAAGTGATTCCCCATAGTCATCCAGGATAGGGGTTCATGCTGCATTACGCCGCGGCTGGTACTGGCAATCACATGGTAGTTTTCTCCGTGCTCCAGAAGCACGCCGACAATAGACTCTTCCGGGATGAAAGTCTGCAGTTTATCCGCAATTCTTTGATACTCCTGTGTATCCACAATATCCTGATTAAAACCGGGACCATCGTTATTATACGCGGCAATTAAGCGGTTTTCCTGTAAATTCTGCGGCAGATGAATTGCTGCCCAGGCTGCAAGGTTACCACCTTTACTGTGTCCTCCAATTCGCATTTTTTTGTCTTTACAGATTTCGCTAATTTCCGTGGCATACTCCGTAGCTCGCACCTGGCTGGGTGTTGCGGAAAGAAAGCTCATATTGAAGTCCTCTTTCCATCCTGCAATGGAGCGGTCTGTGCCCATGAAGGCTACAAATACGCTCTCGTCCGGCAGGAGGAAGGAAACCGCGTCAAACTGCATCTCACGCTTCACGTCTGCACGATGCTCAAATGCGAACATTTTCACATCGCCAAAGCGTGCTGACGCAGAGGCGGCATTCATCACAGGAATATAGGGTAACGGTGACAGGCCCAATTGTTCATCTTCCGATGTCAACTGGGAGACTACATCTTTTATTGCAAAAGCTTGTGCAGGATCACGGGTCATCAACGCCGGAAATCGCTGAAAATTGATATAGGCAATGATGCATAATATCAGGTTATCCACCTCGTTGAATGGATCCTGTGCAAAGGTCAGATCACCGCGCCAGCGGAGATAGTCAAAGACATCTGTTTTCGGTGCTTTGTCCATTTGTTCTCCTTTCTCCGCATCTGTGTTTCGTTACATGATTACCTCGTCAGTATACCACTTTTTTCCTCGCTTGTCCACGGAAAACCCTCGCGGACTATCGCCGCGTTTCGATAAAAAATGCCGTCCGAAAACGGCATTTTTGTATTGCTTTCAGCCCGGAGGCCAGGTCATGTCGCGGCCGGACAGCACATGGAAGTGCAGGTGGTGGACACTTTGACCGGCCTGCTCGCCGATGTTGGACACGATGCGGAAGCTCTCGATGCCCAGCTCCTTTGTCACCTTGGCGATGACCTCAAAGATGTGAGCCACAACGGCGCTGTTTGCAGCACTAATCTCGGCGGCAGAGCCGATATGCTCCTTGGGGATCACCAGGAAGTGAGAGGGTGCCTGAGGATCGATGTCATAAAAGGCATAGCACAGATCATCTTCATACACCTTGTTGGAGGGGATCTCCCCTGCCGCAATGGCGCAGAACAAGCAATCGTTCTTCATAGAAAGTACGCTCCTTTCCGAAAACTTCAGATAAATTGATTACGATTGGAGTCGTAATGATAGTCGATGGTATTGAGACGCTCACAAAGAGCGTCTTTGTCCTCGTCCATAGCACTGCACAGCTCATCGAGACTGTCAAATTCATCTCGAAGTCTGGTGTTTACCACAGATAAGCACATGACAGGATCCCCGGGTAACATCAGCCCACGATGCCCTTTACGAAGCCTTCCACAGCAGCGAGAGCTTCGTCAGCCTTAGATACATCGCTACCGCCGCCCATGGCGCTGTCGGGCTTGCCGCCGCCCTTGCCGCCGACGATGGGAGCGATGGTCTTGATAATATCACCGGCCTTGACACCGACGGCAACAGCATCCTTACCGCAGACAGCCTGCAGAGTGATCTTCTCGCCCACAACGAGAGCCATCACGGCCACGATAGCACTGTCCTTATCACGCAGGACATCGCCCAACTGACGAAGGCTGCCCGGATCACCGGAGGTCAGCTTGGTGGCGACCACCTTCACGGAACCCACGGCCTTGGCGGACTTGATCATGTCATCGGCACCGCCTGCGGACTCCTTGGCCTTATACTGTTCGATGACGCGCTTGGCTTCCTTCAGCTCGGCGCTCATCTGCTCGATACGTGCCATCAGATCGGCGGGAGTGGCCTTGAAGAACTGTGCGGCGCAGGATAGCATCTTCTGGCTCTCGTCCATGGCTTCCATGGTGGCCTTGCCGGTGGTGGCCTCAATACGGCGAACACCGGAGGCAACGCTGGACTCGCTCTTGATGCGGAAGGGACCGGCCTTGGCGGTGTTGTCCAGATGGGTACCGCCGCAGAACTCCATGGACACATCGCCCATCTCCACCACGCGGACAGTCTCGCCGTACTTTTCGCCGAACATAGCCACGGCACCCTTGCGCTTGGCTTCTTCGATGGGCAGAACCTCGGTGACCACATCGTAACCGTGGAGAATGGCGTTATTCACGAAAGCTTCGATCTGGGCCACCTGCTCGGGAGTCACAGACTCAAAGTGGGTAAAGTCGAAACGCAGGCGGTCGGGCTCCACCAGAGAGCCGGCCTGATGGACATGATCGCCCAGAACGGCCTTGAGGGCGCTGTCCAGCAGATGGGTGGCGCTGTGGGCGCGGCGAATGGCGCTGCGGCGCTCGTTGCAGATGGTGGCGTTGACGGTCTGGCCAACCTTCAATTCGCCGGAGACCAGCTTACCGGTATGCAGGAACTTGCCGCCCTTATTCTTCTGGACATCGGAAACCTCAAACCTGGCATCACCGCAGGTGATAGTGCCGTGGTCGGCCACCTGACCGCCCATCTCGGCGTAGAAAGGTGTCTTATCGAGAACCACAATGGCATCGCTACCGGCCACGATCTCATCACGGGCATCTTCTTCGGCCACGATGGCAAGGATTTTCGCTTCACAGGATTCGGTGTCATAGCCTACGAACTCGGTGGCAGGGATCTCTTTACCCAGATCAACGCCGGCCCAGCCCAGATCGCCCAGAGCCTTGCGAGCCTCACGGGCACGCTCTTTCTGCTCCTGCATCAGCTGCTTGAACTCGTCTTCATTGACGTTCATGCCCTGCTCCGCCACCATCTCACGGGTCAGGTCGATGGGGAAGCCAAAGGTATCGTACAGTTTAAAGGCATCAGCGCCGGAGAAGGTCTTTTCGCCCGTTTCCTTGTGGGAAGCCAACATCTCGTCAAAGATCTTCATACCGCCGTCAATGGTACGGGTGAAGTTCTCTTCCTCGGTGCGGATGACCTTGGTGATGTATGCCTGCTTCTCGCGCAGATCGTGATACTGGCACTCGTTCTCATGGATAACAGTATCTACCACCTGATACAGGAATGGTTCATTCACACCCAAGAGCTTGCCGTGACGGGCAGCGCGGCGCAGAAGGCGGCGCAACACATAGCCGCGGCCCTCATTGGAGGGCAGGATGCCGTCGCAGATCATGAATGTAGCAGAGCGGATATGGTCAGTGATCACACGCAGGGACACATCGCGCTCGCGGGACTCGCCGTAGTGAGCACCGGTCAGCTCGGACACCTTGTTGGTGATGTTCATCACGGTATCCACATCGAAGAGGCTGTTGACATTCTGGCTTACCACAGCCAGACGCTCCAGACCCATACCTGTGTCGATGTTCTTCTGCTTCAGCTCGGTGTAGTTGTTGTGGCCGTCGTTATCGAACTGGGAGAACACGTTGTTCCACACTTCCATGTAGCGGTCACAATCGCAGCCCACAGTGCAGTCGGGCTTACCGCAGCCGTACTCGGCGCCGCGGTCATAATAGATCTCGGAGCAGGGACCGCAGGGGCCGGAGCCGTGCTCCCAGAAATTATCCTCTTTGCCGAAGCGGAAGATACGATCCTTGGGAATGCCGATTTCCTTGTTCCAGATATCAAAGGCCTCATCATCGTCCAGATATACGGAAGGATACAGACGGTCAGCCTCCAGACCCACCCATTCGGGAGAGGTCAGAAACTCCCAGCTCCAGGCAATGGCTTCATGCTTGAAGTAATCGCCGAAAGAGAAGTTGCCCAGCATCTCAAAATAGGTGCCGTGGCGGGCAGTGTGACCCACATTGTCAATATCGCCAGTACGGATGCACTTCTGGCAGGTGCACACACGATGACGGGGAGGCTCCTCTTCACCCTTGAACCAGGGCTTCATGGGGGTCATACCGGCGTTGATCAGCAGGATGGATTTGTCGTTCTGGGGCACCAGCGAAAAGCTGGGCAGACGCAGGTGGTCTTTGGACTCAAAGAACTTCAAAAACATTTCGCGCAGTTCGTTGAGGCCGTAAACAGGATGGCTCATAGTTGTTTTCTCCTTTATGTTAAATATTTGATGACTGATTTATTTCACGGCAAAGCTTTGCCATTTCATCCGTCAGATTTCTGAAAAACTGCGAGATATGCAGACCGTCAGCCAATGTATGGTTCACGCTGAGTGTAAGCGGCATCATAATCCGCCCATCGGGATAGCTCTCATATTTTCCCCAATGGATCACCGGGTGGCTGTCCTCGCAGGACTCCACAGGTGGTTTGAGGGATTGATAGTGCAGCCACGGCAGACAGGATACAAATAAATGACCCAAGGGATCACCGTCCTCGGTCAGGGTGCCCCGGGCAATGACCGCTTCCTGCTCCGCGATACAGTAGTTGATATACTCCCCATAGGGTTTCATCTCCACGGGGGTGCAGTAAACGTACACGCCATCCGGCTTCATGCAGGTGTAAGACGGCGGGCAGAAGTCATATTCCACCACCTGATCCCCCATCAAACGACGACGCAGTTGGGGAACGGCATTGGCGGCTCGGGTAACAAGATAGAGCACCGTCTGGAAAAAATGCCTCTTCCCTGCTGTTGCCAACAGTTCGGCCACGTCAATCATCACGGTGACCGATGCATAGGGATCCACCATGTGGCGAAAATAGTCATACTGTCCCGCGCGGGGATCCTTTGTCATGTCAATTTCGCGGTAGGACACAGTCTCACCTCCAAAGAAAAACGCCCCTATCCAAAGATAGGGGCGAAGTAAAGCTTCACGGTACCACCCTAATTATCCCTGCATGGCAAGGCATCTTAGATCGTCCTGTAACGGGGACGAATCGTGTCACTCCTCGTGACCGGCTCAGAAACGGCTGCATTCTGTGCTGACCGACGGGGCTCCCACTGTCCCCCGCTCTCTAAGCGGCGCTGCAAAATGCTCTTTTCGTCACAGCCATATTAATGGTGATATTTTATCACAAATCGGCGCAAAGTCAATGCTTTTCTTTGCTCTTGAGAATGTCCATGCTCTTCCATTTGCCGCCTTTATAAAAGACGACAGCCAAAGCTGCGGACAATGTCCAGCCCACCGGCCAAGACATCCAGATGCCCACATAGCCGAACCAATGGGGCAAAAGCCATGCAAGACCGACACGCAGGAGAAGATCGGTAAATGTTGTGGCAGTGAATTGCTTTACCACGCCTGCGCCGCGCAAAACGCCATCGGAGATCAGCTTGACCATCACCACCACATAAAAGGGCGATACTATACGCAGGAATCCCCTGCCCACCTCCAGTACCTGTCGGCTGACATCGGTGGCAAATAGCCGCATGGGAATATCGCCGAAGAAGAAATATAGCACTGTCACGGGTAAAAGAACGATCAATGAAAGCCGGAATGCCGCCCACCATCCCTGCGGAACTCTCTCACGCTTATCGGCACCCACATTCTGCGCCGTAAAAGCGGACATGGCACTGGACATGGAAACAAAAATCGTCACCATAAAGGTATTAAGCTTGATGGCAGCCCCGTAGCCGCCGATAATGTAGGACTCCTGATAACCATTGACCCAGGTCTGCACAAAAAGATTACCCACGGATACAAAGCTCTGCTGCAGCACACTGGGAACAGAAAGCCGCGCAGTGGTTCGAAACATATCCCCGGAGAAAATTATTTCACGCTTGCCGGGCAGTCTTTTCAGCTTGATGCACAGCACGATGTAGGCAGCAACCGCTGCCGCCAGCTGGCACACAAAAGTTGCCCAGGCGCAACCTTCCACACCCATATGCCCCCAGGAAACAAAGGCGATATCCAGGAAGATATTGCCCACAGAGGAGATGATGAGAAAAATAAGCGGCGTCACACTGTCACCCACGGCAGTAAATATGCCGGTGCAGATGTTATAGAGAAAAATAAAGAGCAGTCCCGCCGTGTAGATCACAAGGTAGGCATAGGTCGGCCCAAAGATGCCTGACGGCGTATCCAACAGCCGCAGAATGGGTCGCATACAGGCAAGGCCGAGACCTGTAAGTGCAAGGGCAATGACAGCAGTAGACACAACCGCCGTTGAAATGGCCGTTTTCATCTGGCTATGCTCTGCTGCGCCGAATAGCTGAGAGATCACGACAGATGCCCCCACATTCATACCCACGGCAATGGCCATATAAATCATGGTCACAGGATAGGACACGCTGACAGCCGCCAGAGCATCGTCCCCCAGATATTGTCCGGCAATAATGTTGTCGGCGATATTATAAAGCTGCTGGAAAATCACGCTCACGATCATAGGGAGCGCAAAACGGGGTAGCACCCGCATGGGGCTGCCCACTGTTAAGTCACGGCTTTTCTTCATGGTTACTCCTTGGCACTGAGCTCCACCGCATGGCGCACAAAGCTCAAGGCCGGTACCTGGCAGGGTAATTTCATTTTGAATTCCATCTGGGGCGTTTTGGGTTCCGCCAAAAGTTCCCCCTCCATGGTCTGCATCATGGGTACGGTAACGGTGAAGGGCTTGCAATCGGGCCCCACGATCTCCACTACATCACCTGCGGTGAACTTATTGCGCAGAGAAAGAATGGCATTCCCATCAGCATCGCAATCTGTTACCACGGCGCAGATCTGCCAATCGCGGATATAGCGGGAGTTTTCATAATACTGCCCCGGCTGCCCGTAGAAAAAGCCCGTGGCATAGTGGCGATGGGAAACATGCTCCACCTCATTGCGCCAGACCGGGTCCACTTCCCGCCCGGCATAAACATCGTCCAGCACATGGCGGTAAGCGCCGGTGACGATGGCGGCGTAATAGGCGCTCTTGGCGCGACCCTCGATTTTGAGGCAGTCCACGCCTGCGTCCATCAGATCGGCAAGATGGTCGATCATGCACATATCCCGGGAGTTCATGATATATGTACCCTTTTCGTCCTCAAATACGGGGAAATACTCCCCGGGACGCTTCTCCTCCATCAGCGCGTACTGATAGCGACAGGGCTGGGCGCACTCTCCGCGATTGGAGTCGCGCCCTGTCATATAGTTGGAGAGCAGGCATCGTCCGGAATAGCTCACACACATGGCACCGTGGCAGAAGGTCTCGATCTCCAGTTCCGGAGACACCTTTGCACGAATCTCCCGGATCTCCGGAAGAGACAGCTCCCGCGCCAGCACCACACGCTTGGCACCCAGATCATACCAGGCCTGAGCACAGGCATAGTTGGCAATGGACTGCTGGGTAGAGATGTGGCGCTCGCAATGGGGCGCGTATTTCCCTGCCATGGTAAATGCGCCCAGGTCGGCCAGAATCAGAGCATCCACACCTGCGGCATCCAACCTTTCCAGATGCTCCGGCAGGTGCTCCACCTCGCCCATACGGGGCATGGTGTTGACGGTGCAGTGCACCCGCACGCCGTGGTCATGGGCAAATTGCACCGCCTGCGGCAGCTGCTCATCGGTAAAATTTCCTGCAAAAGAGCGCATACCGAACGCGGTGCCCGCAAGGTACACCGCGTCGGCGCCGTATAAAACGGCCATCTTTAATTTTTCCATATCGCCGGCCGGAGCCAGCAGTTCAGGTTTTTTCATGTCAAATCAAGAGTAGATGGGCTGATATTCACTGGAGTTGACGAAGCTGGAGTGTCCGCCGTAATCTGTGAAGAAATGGGTGGTGTCATCCGTGCCCAGTGCAAAGAAATAGTAGTCGGTATCAGCCGGATGCAGTGCCGCATAGATGGCTCCGGCGCTGGGACTGCAGATGGGGGTGGGCGTCAGTCCCTCATGGATATAGGTGTTATAGGGGCTGTCCAGTTCCGTATCGAAGGTGTCAATATCGTCGTGCTTCATGATGAAGTTGATGGAAGAGCACAGCTGCAGGCAACGGCCGCCCTTGTTACTGTCAGGATGCTCCAAGCGGTTGTGCAGCACGGAGCTGACCTTGGCGCGCTCGCCGGTATCGCCGGTAGACTCTTTCTCAATGAGAGAGGCAAGGGTGATAATCTCCCGGAGGGAGTAGTCGGAATTCTCAATGGCGGTCATGGTGTCGCCATCCAGATGGTTCACAAAGCCCACCAGCATGGTTTCAATATCGAATACGGCAGACTTCTTGGGATTAAAGTCGTAGGTATCGGGGAAAAGGTAGCCCTCCATACGATCCACATTGCCGATGAGATCATCGTCCAGGAAAGAATAATCCTCATAAGCAAAGTTGGCGCAGGCGTCCTCCAGATCCGCACGGGTGGAAATACCGTTTTCCACCAGCAGATCGATGACCTCATTGACGGACATGCCTTCCACGATGGTAATGCGCACCAGGCCTTCCTCTTCCAGCTTGTCCTGCTCATAATCGTGCATATTCCAGATCAATGCGCGATAGTCCATGTCAGAATTCAGTTCATACTCGCCGGGATCGATCCACTTTCTGGCATGGAAAACACCGCTGGTCATCTTGAAAAACCACTTGTAGCGGATCAGGCCCTCTTCTTTAAGTTTCTTTGCCACATCGCCTACGCGGTCCCCCTCATCGACCGTGATCGTGACATCTACACGGTCCTTGTTCAAAGAGCACATATCACTGAACAGCAGCCAGCCGATACCCGCCAACAGGCAGGACACCAGAAACACGCAGCCCAGATATACGCCCAGATTACGGGAATGCTTCTTTTTCTTATGGTTCCCGGCAATCGCTTTACGCACCTCTTCAGCGTCGTAATAGGTCGTCTCATATTTGTTATTCTTGTAATGATCAGCCATTTTTGATTTCCTTTCCTTACAGCAGATCCGAAAGCTTTTCCATGATCTCGCTGTGAATATCCTCTACGCTGCGAAGTGTACCGTCCTTGGCGCAGTCAATTTTTGTCCACTTGCTATAGTCCACCACAAATTGCGCATTTTCCCGACAATGGCGAAGGTATGCCTCGTCCTTCTCATGAATGTCAGCATGGGTATTGGTCGCGGCTTCTCTTTTGCGCATCATCTGCTCAGTGAGCTCTGTGGGCACATCCAGATACAGCACGCGGGTAGGTGCCGGCAGGCCAAGCAAATCATATTCAAAGCCGAACAGCCAATCCAAATACCCTTTTCGCTCTTCAGCAGGCAGCTTACTGCACTGATGTACCGCATTGGAGGTGGTATAGCGATCTGTAATCACAAGGCCGCCCTGTTCATAGAACTTACCCCAGTCCTGCTTGTAGCTGGCATATCGATCTACCGCAAAGAAGCTGGATGCGGCATAGGCATTCACATCGTCGGGATGGCTGCCGAAGGCACCGTTCAGGTAAAGGCGGACCAATGCCGATGACTCCTCGTCATATCGGGGAAATGAAAGACGCTTATAGGGAATGCCCCGTTTTTCCAATTCCTGACACACAAGCGCTGTTTGCGTTGCTTTTCCGGAACCGTCGGTTCCCTCCATTACGATCAGGCGTCCCTGCATAGTATTTCCTTCCCTTCCAATGTGCATACATTGGTAGTATAGCACGATATATCGCATTTGTAAACGAAAACACGATGCAAAGCGCATCGTGTTTTTGTCTTATGAAGTCTTTGGTACCCTCTTTTTGTTTTCCCACACCGTAAGAACCGTATAGAGGATGACTCCCGACAAAATGAAAAGGAAACTGATCAGTTTATCGCGGGTCATGATCTCACCCATAATGATACTGCAGAAAATAGAGAATGTAGGGCTGGAATACTGGCATATACCGGCAGTCATCAAGGGCAAATGCTTTACACCAACAGCATAGAAAAGCATGGGCACTCCGGTCACAATACCGGCGCCGATCATCAGGAGCTGTCGTACAACTGTCAATCCGGCCATGCCGTTATCACCCATTCGGAAGAGGGCAATATAAAGCAAGGCAAAGGGTGCCATCATCATGATCTCCATGGCTGTGGAAACAATGGAATCGATGGTCAGGCTCTTTTTAATAGCTGCATATACGGCAAACATGACCGCAAGGGAGATGGTCACCAACGGTACGCCGCCGAAGCCTTTGGCAGATAAAACAATTCCCACTACCACAATGGCCAGGATCACAAAATGCTGCCAGCGGATACGCTCTTTGAAAATGATAGCGCCGAAGAAGAACACCACCAGTGGCTGAATGTAGTATCCGAGACTGCATTCCATCACTCGACCGTTTGTCACGGCCCAGAGATATACCGCCCAGTCACCGAACAAAAGCAGTGCCGCGGGAATTTCTCGCTTCATGACATTCTTATCTCGAAACGCCGCCCAAAGCTGCGGAAGCTTTCCCTGCACTTTTAAGATCACAAAGCAGGCAACACCTGCCCAGAAAATACGGCAGGCCAGCATGAAAAAGGTCTCCATGCCGTCGCAAATGTACCAGTACAGCGGCTGAAATCCCCACATGCAGAAGCAGACCGCCATGGCGGCAAGGCCCTTTTTATAGTTATACTGCGACATGAAGCTCCCCCCTTTACAGCAGAAAAACGGAATGGTAAAATCATAGCAGATAGACGTCGAAATGGCAATACTTAACGGAGGTTTTATCCATGCTGATTTTTGACATGGACGGTGTGATCACCGATTCTAACGGCATCTGGAAAGAAGTGGACGTGGC
>R26__coassemble_206_pt1 | contig 40226 bp, 39 predicted proteins | sample R26__metabat2_high_PE_009 | metagenome-assembled genome bin R26
AAGTTCTTCAGTTCCTCAGCGGTGGGCTTGATGAACATATTCTCAACAAAGTGAGCCTGCCATGCCACTTCCATGATGAAGCGAACGGCCATACGGGTATCCTTATTGGCGCCGCAGAAAGCATCCACAACAAACAGGCGCTTGTTGCACAACTCATTGACGGCAATATCCTTCACCTTGGCCCAGACATCCTCGCTCATGGGATGGTTGTCGTTCTTATAGCCATCGGTGGTCCACCATACGGTGTTCTCGGAATTTTTATCCATGACAATGTACTTGTCCTTGGGGCTACGGCCGGTGTAGATACCGGTCATCACGTTGACGGCACCAAGCTCGGTCACCTGACCCACTTCATAGCCGGTCAGATCCTTCTTGGTTTCCTCAGCAAAGAGCTCGTCATAGGAAGGGTTGTAAACGATCTCGTTTACACCGCTGATACCATACTTCTTCAGATCGATCATGTTTTGTACTCCTTTTCTATTTATGCATAAAAATGTTATTGTCCTGAATTCTCCCCCATTTTGAGGTTAATGGTATTATAACACAGTTCCTACTGGGATTCTACTGTTGAAAATGCATAAATTCAAAACTTATTTTTAGGCATCCTAACAAAAAATTAGGCTCAGATGTGAGCCTAATTTTAATCGAATTTGTAAAAATGTAACAGTGCCTCCAGCACACCGCCACCTACTGCCAAAGCTTTATCCGAAGCTGTAGTACAATACTCCGGTTTGCAGCGGGGATCCACATCGCCGGATTTCATTCCCTTGAAAACGGGTGTTCCATCAGGCAGGATGCCACGAAGCACACCGGAAATCGTACATTGCATAGGCTTTCCGTTTACTTCACCAACGGTATCCCCTGCTTCCACTACATCACCGATGGAGTGAAGCGGATGAAAAATACCGTCATCGGGAGCACGAAGCACGCGCTCTCCTGCATAGCCGCCGATGAGGCCGGGGATATTGGTGTTGGGTATGGCGCTCCCGGAATAGATCACACGACCCAGGGTATGGCCTCGCATGGTTTCCACCACAGCATGGCAATCCTCGCCCGCCGTAAAACCGGGGCCTACGCCAACTACGATGGGTGCATCTGTGATTTTCGTCCCTAAGTTTCTCTTTGCCAAAACCGCATCCACAAGGCCGTCCGGGCGAAGCACATGAACGCACTGACATTCCGGATCAACCAACACAGGAACTCTCCCTTCTGCTGAAAGACGTCGAGCACTTTCGCAGTCAGGGGCAAACTGTGCCATCACGTTTTCCACGGTAGCTTCTCCATGGATAATAGCTTGGGAGAAGCAGACAGTACGACGAATTGCTGTGGGTTTCGGTAAATCCGTCATGATCACCCGGATTCCGGCGCGATATAGTCGCAGAGCGATCCCGGTTGCAATGTCACCGGCGCCCCGAATCAATACAAACATATAATATACCCTTTCGCTATTTTTTCCTAAGAATAGCACTTTAGTTCACCTCAGTCAATATTGACCTTTCGGCTTAAATTTGATACAATTGGCCTATGAAAAAACAAAAGATGCAATACAAATTAGTCGTAAGGCTATTTACAGAGGATCAGAATAAGGCTTTCGGCCCGGGGATTGCGGAACTTTTACGCCGGGTAGACAGCTTTCATTCCCTGCGCTCTGCTGCGGCCAGCATGGAAATGGCATATTCCAAAGCATGGACGATCATAAGAAACAGCGAGAGCTATTTTGGATTTAAGCTGCTCTCTACTGCAACCGGCGGCAAAGGCGGTGGCGGTGCTGTTCTGACCGACGAAGGTCGAGACTTATTACAGCGGTATGATAGTTTTTACACGGAATTGCAGGAATACGGCAAAAAGCTTTTTGCAGAAAAATTCGAGGATTTTAATTCCTTGTCATATTTCCACCTCCACCCTTAGAATAGCATAAAAATATTGGTAGGCACTTTCGTGTCTACCAATATTTTATCACTTCACTTCAGTTTAAAACCGGTTCTTTTTTTTTATGAAAGATCAGATCTTGCCCAACTCCTTGAGCACCTTTTCGGGTGTCATGGGCCAGGAGCGCATCCAGATGCCGCAGGCATCATGAATAGCGTTGCCGATGGCAGGAGCGGCACCGTTGCAGGCGATCTCAGAGATGGACTTTGCACCGAAGGGACCGTAAGCATCATCCACATCGATGAGAACACTCTTGAACTCCTCGGGAGCATCGCCGATCATAGGCGCGCCGTAATCAGTCAGGTTGGCATTGATGCACTTGCCGTCCTTATCCAGAACCATATCCTCATGCAGGGTATGGCCGATGGACTTCATAACGGCACCGTACATCTGGCACAGTGCAATCTCGGGATTGATGGGCGTGCCGGCATCCTGCAGAGCGTAGAACTTCTGCACCTTGATCTCGCCGGTCTTCACATTAACGGCCACCTGTGCGAAGTGAGCGCCGTAAGGCACGGAGGAAGCATTGGTCACGAAACTGCCGTGCGCCACCATCTGGCCACGGCCGGTACCGGAGGTTGCCGTGTGCACCAGTTCATAATAGCTGACGGACTTGCCGGAGGTCTTAGAGAACACCTCGCCGGGGGCGCGGACATCCAAATTCTCTTCCTTCTCTTCCAGCTGCAGGGCAGCTTCCTTGATAATCAGATCTTTCAGTTTTTTTGTGGCAACCAAAGAGGCATTGCCACTGAAGAACGTACCGGAGGACGCATAAGCGCCGGTATCAAAAGCGCAGGAGTCGGTATCACCGGAAACCACGGTGATGCGCTCCATGGGAAGCTTCAGAATCTCGGCTACGATCTTGGCGGAGATGGTATCAAGGCCGGTACCCAGATCGGCACCGCCGCTGTTCAGGATAACCGTACCGTCGGTCTCCAGCTTGGCAATGGCCTCGGCGTGGTCGAGACCCGGCAGACCGGAGCCCTGCATGATCATAGCAAAGCCCTTACCGATCTTCCAATCGGGATCCTCGGACACTTCCTTCTTGCCCCAGTTGATCATATCGCAGCCCTTGACAATGGCTTCATCCAAACCGCAGGAACCCACGGGCACCACAGCGCCCTCTCGGCCTTCGCCCAGACCCTTGAGGATCTCCAGCATATAGCCCTCTTCCACGTGGTTCTTGCGCACCATATCCTTATAGTCGATGCCCAGCTTATCCGCCAGCTCGCACATGGCCATCATCAGGCCGTAAGTACCCTTGGGGGTACCGTAGCCCTGATAGGCGCCGGCAGGAGGCGTATTGGTATAGAACACCTTCAGATCGTAAGCCATGTTGTCCACCTTGAATAGGGGCAGCGTCTTGGAGCAGCTGTTCATGGGCACGGTCAGGCAGTGGTTGCCGAAAGGACCGGTGTTGGCGCAGACTTCCATGAAGATGGCGGTAATCGTACCGTCTTTCTTGGCGCCCATCTTCACATGCACGCGCATGGGATGACGGGTGGAGTTGGCATAGAACTCCTCTGCACGGGTGTTACGGTAGTAAACAGGCTTCTTGGTGAGCCATGCGGCGTAACCGGTGAGCTCTTCCACCAGAATATCCTGCTTGGAGCCGTAACCGCCGCCCACGCGCTCTTTGATGACATGGATCTTGTTCTCGGGGATCTGGCAGACCCAGCTGACGATGCGGCGCACATGGTAAGGCACCTGGGTGGCGCAGTTGAGCACCAGACGGCCGTTCTCCACATGGGCATAGCACACATGGGGCTCCAGTGGGGTATGTTGGATCTGGGAGGTCTGATAGGTCTGCTCCACGATGGCATCAGCCTCGGCAAAGCCCTTTTCAATATCACCGATACCGCCCTTGTTGGAAGCGGCAATGTTCTTGTGAATGTCAGCGCCCAGGGGGAACTGATAGACTACCTTGCCTTCACGCTCATCGCCCTGCTTGGCGTTGAAATCATCAATATCGGCAGGCGCACCGGCATTGTACTGCACAGGGCCATTGTGCACCAGAGGTGCACCGGGTGCCATGGCCTCTTCCACGGTAAATACCGCGGGAGTTGGCTCATATTCCACCTTGATGAGAGCGGCCGCCTGATCGGCGATCTCAGGAGTGCGTGCCACGATGCCCGCTACACGGTCGCCCACATGGCGCACCTTGCGGTTAAAGAGGCGACGGTCGTGAGGAGAGGGTTCCGGTGTACCCTGACCGGCCTGCATATAGTACACATCCGGGCAGTTATCGGCGGTGATAATGGCTGCCACACCGGGCAGCTTCTCTGCCTTGGAGATATCAATGGACTTGATATATGCGCTGGCAAAAGGGCTGCGCAGGACGTGCAGGCACCAGCTATTTGCGGGTACCTTGTCCTCTACAAACACAGGCTCACCGGAAACCAAAGCGGCACCATCGATCTTGCCGCAGGGCTTGCCGATCACTTCCAGATTGGCACGGAAAGACGGAGCGATTTCGGTCTTAAAATCGCCGAAATCACGCAGCTCGCAGGCCAGCTTCACTGCCAGATAATAGTGCTCATAACCGGCATCGCGGATGAAGATACTCTCCATCACATCGCGGATCTGGTCGCGGGTAGGATTGGGGTGCTTCTCCAGAAGCCAGGTGAGGATCAGCGCGGCGGCAGGTGCATTGTAAGCACTCTGTACCACGCCGGCTGCGATCATGGCCTTCTGCACATAATTCAGCTCGCCGCCCGTGCGCAGGGATTCCGCCGTGCGGATCTCAGCGCCCTCGGCCTGATAGAGCATGATGAAGTTGGAATACTTCAACTGGCCGTTGAAAATAATGGTATCACTGCCGGCAAAACCCTCGGCATCGTCGCTGTCGCGGACGCTGTAGCAGCCGGTCTCGTACAGAACACCACGCAGACGCTCGGTGGGTTCGCCATGAAGAACGATGCTTTCACCGTTGAGTATGCATTTCACTTCCATTTGCGTTACCTCCCCAGTGTGAATACCGTTTTGGCCAGATACTTCTTATATGCAGCACTGCCGGTGAGATCATCCACATAGGTGATACTCTCGGCGATGTCGGGGGTGTTGCCATAGGCGATGGGGCTTCCCTGTACGCTCAGGGCATAGACACCATTGCTCTCGGCAGCGATCAGCGCTGCATGGCTGCTGACGGTGTTGGCAAAGCGTCTGACCCAGCCCTTGCGATCCTTGTCGATCACGATGGCGCGGATGAAACACTTACAATCGGTAGGCAGATACTCCCCGATGGGCTTCATCTCTTCGCCGTGAGGAGTTACAGTGTCCAGCACTGCCTCGGCAGCCGTCAATGCGGCGGCCAGATAGCTGTCCGTACGGCGCAGGGCAACATTGCCGCCGATAGTGGCGCTGTTGCGGCGTACAAAGCTTACACAGAAGCCGGCGGCCTCGCGGATGAAGTCAGGAACCAGCTCACATTCAACGATCTGCTGTAATGTGCAGCGAGATTCAATGTAAAGCTTATCCCCTTTCACCTCAATGGTATCACAGCCCAAACCGTTGATATCAATGAGATCCTTGCCCTCGGCACTGCCACCCAGGCGCAGATTATCGGTACCACCGGCCAGATACACGGCGGTATCGGCGTGCTCCTTACGGAGCATCACGGCCTCCAGCGGTGTTGCGGGATGATAAATCGTCATGTGTTGTCCTCCCTATCAATCAATGCGTCCAGCATGATGACCTGCTGCCAGCTGGTCAATGAAGTAATTCAGCATACGGCGCGTGGTATTGCGGCGATATTCCGGCATGGCATGGGGTGCGATGACCTCATTGCACCAAGCATCCAGAAAAGCTTCCTTGACACTCTCCAGCTCAGCGAGCTTCTTGCCAATGAGCAGCTCTTCCACCTTGCGATTACGCTCCACCTTGGGGCCTGCGGCACCGGAGGATGCGCGGAAATCCACCACCACGCCATCCTTTACGGTAGCGGCGGCAGACAGCGTCAGCTTAGAAATGGCATTGGCGCGGCGCATACCAATCTTGCGGAAGAATATATGGGTGAAGTCCACAGGAGGAATGATCACCTTGGTGATCAGCTCATCGTCATGAATGGCGGTCTTCTTGGTAGCGATGATATAGTCATCCACCTTGATGCGGCGGCTGCCCTCTACAGAGGTCAGCTCCACCTCGGCATCCAGCAGAATCAGAGGCTGAGGCATATCACCCTTGGGGGATGCATTGCCGATATTGCCGCCGATGGTGGCGCTGTTGCGCAAAGCAATAGCGCCCATGCGGGAAGCGGCATCGCGAAGCAGAGGATGGGCAACGTCAGAGGATGCGATCTCCACAGAAGTGGACAGTGCACCGATCTCCACAGTTCCGTCTTCTAGCTTACGGATACCCTTGAGCTCCTTTAGGCCGGCGATGATCATCACGGGCTTTTTAAAGGCAGGGGTGATGCCGGCACCACGGGAGTTTGCCACCATCAAATCAGAGCCGCCGGCCAGAGGCTGTGCGCCCGTCTCCTTGCGGATCTTCAGCGCTTCTTCCAATGTTTGGGGCATGAAGCATTTTACTTCTTCCATAATGTAGCTCCTTTCTCAGCAGCCAGGTGAATAGAATCCACGATCAGGTCATAGCCGGTGCAGCGGCAGATATTGCCGCTGATACCCACGCGGATCTCCTCCTCCGTGGGATTGGGATTCTGGTTCAGCAGAACATAGGCAGCCAGTACCATACCAGGAATGCAAAAGCCACACTGTACAGCGCCGCCCTCTGCAAAAGCATCAATGATGCACTTGCCCTTTTCGGTATCACGGATTCCCTCAATGGTGTAGATCTCTGCACCGTTGCAGGCGCCTACAGGGATAATGCAGGGTGTTACCAGCAGGCCATCCTTTATGCAGGAGCAGGCGCCGCACTCACCCTCGCCGCAGCCTTCCTTGCTGCCGGTGAGACCGTACTCCTCACGAAGCACATCCAAAAGGCGGTTCAGAGGGTTACCGGTATAGACCATATCTTTGCCATTAAGCTTGAAACGAACGTCATTATACATTTTTCAGCGCCTCCTCAATATCTTCCGGGGGAATGGGAATTCCCTGTACACGGATGCCCAGTGCGCGCTCCACAGCGTCAACATATGCAGCGGAAGCACCGTTAAACACCAGCTCGCCCATACCCTTGGCACCGTAGGGACCCCAGGGATAGGGATTGTCCTGAATGTGATAGAACTGCTTGGGGAAATCCATGGATGTGGGAATCACATAGTCGGACATGGACTTCTGCTTGAAGAAGCCCTTCTTGTTCTCGATCTTCTCCATGGAACCGTAGCCCAGGGACTGCATGATACCGCCATTGATCTGACCGTGAACGATCAGCTCATCAATGGCCTTGCCGATTTCGTGGGAGGACCAGACACCGACGGTCTTGACCTCGTTGGTCAGCTTGTCAACTTCCACTTCCACGCAGGCAACACCCCAGCCGTAACCAAGGTACGCATCACCGCGGAAAGTGGCCTGATCCCAGGGATAGCCTTCAGGATGCTCATATTCTACCTCGGTGGAGAAATCACCCTCGTTCCAACGCTCCTTCATCTCCAGAGCGGCACGCTCCACCAGACGACCCACGATCATTGTGGAACGGGAAGCGGCGGTAGGACCGGAGTCCACAACCTTGGAAGTGTCGGGATTCTTATATTCCACATTGGCCATGTCGATGCCCAACGTTGCGGCGCAGATCTTACGCAGGGTGGTCTTGAAGCCCTGACCCATCTCGGTGGAGCCCACAAAGATCTCCACTTTGTCGCCGGTCTTGGTCAGGCGGGCATGGCCCTTGATGATAGCCTGCTCGCCGTTACCGGTGAAGGCGCCGCCGTGGTTATACAGGGAAATACCGATGCCGCGGCCGGAGCCCATCTTGTACTCCTTGGCCTTGCGCCAATAGTCGGATTCACGGGTGATCACATCCAGCATCTCGGGCAGCTTGACGTCCTCAATGATATGACCGTTGGTAGTGGTCTCATCGCCCTTCTTGCACAGATACCGCTGCTTGAAGGCCAGGGGGTCCACGCCCAGATGATGAGCAATGTGATCCATATGGGTCTCAATGGCGAACAGCGTCTGGGGAGCGCCGAAACCGCGGAATGCGCAGGTGGGGAAGGTGTTGGTGCCGATGCCCTCGCCCTTGAGATAGGTGTTGGGGAAGGTGTACACACCGTTGGCATGGAAGATACCGCGCTGCAGCACCACGTAGGAAGAGCTGAGGTAAGCACCGCAGTTGTAGTACACATGGCCTTCCACACCGATGATCTTGCCGTCCTTGAGGGCAGTCTTATAGATGCACTTACTGGGATGGCGCTTCACGGAGAACTGGGTGTCCTCTTCACGGTCAAATACCATCTTGATGGGCTTGTGAATGATATTCTCAGCCACAAGCAGAGCGCCGCAGATCACATCGGGGAAATGCTCCTTACCGCCGAAGGCGCCACCGGTGACGCACTGACGGATGATGATATCCTCGGGAGAGATATTCAGCAGGCCGGCAATGGACTTGCGAATATAGAACGGGCACTGTGCAGAGGCGTAGAACACGAACTTGCCGTCTTCCATGTCGGCGATGGCGCTGTTGGTCTCCAGATGCACGTGCTCCTGATAAGGAGTCGTGATGGTCTCTTCAAAGATCTCGTCTGCCTCGGCAAATACCTCTGCCATGGGACGGCCCTTCTCGCAGAAAAGCTCGCACATGACGTTGGAATTCTTCTCGGGGAACATAGCACCGCCCACGCAGTTGATACCGTCGTCAATGGTGACAGCAGGAGTCTGCTCTTCATAATCCACAACGATCTGGTCGCGGAACTGCTTGAGCATGCCGCGGTCGGGACCAACCACAACGCCGATGGTCTCGCCCACATAGAGCACATAATCCTCAGCGAAGCAGCGCCAATCCTTCAGGATCATCCACAGCTCGTTCTTGCCTTCGGCCGGGATATCCTTGGCGGAAATAAAGTAGTAGCCTTCGGGCATTTCCGGAACATGAATGTCCCGGATCTTACCTCTGGGAATGGTGCTGCGGACCATGTAGGCGTACTGCATGTCAGGCAATTTCATGTCGCAGACATAAATTGCTTCACCGCGTGCCTTCTCTACCGCGTCAACACGTTTGATCTTGTCATCGATCTTTGTTACTGGCATATCTTTTGCCCCCTATTACAAAAAGATTTCGTGATTTCTTATTAAAAGTGCATCTACAATCATCGGGATAGCACATTTTAAACATTTCATTGCAGTTTTTCGGGAAACTGGGTATACTATCACAAAAGGAGTGATTTTGTGAAACTCGGATGTATCGTGATGGCTGCCGGCAACGCCAGCCGCTTCGGCAGCAACAAGCTATTGGCGCAGCTCCACGGGAAACCCCTTATCGCCTATGCATTGGATGCGCTGCCTGCAGACAAATTCTCAGCCATCGTTGTGGTGTCGCAATATGAAGAAGTTCTCAATCTCGCAGAGTCTTTGGGTTACACAGCAATCCGCAATCTCCATCCGGAGCGTGGTCAGAGTCACTCTATCCAGTTGGGGCTTGCCGCTGTCTCCGATTGTGACGGCGTGCTGTTCCAGGTGGCGGATCAGCCCCATCTCCGGCGGGAGAGCATCGCTTCCCTGACGGAGCTGTTTGCCGCTCACCCGGATACCGTGGTGGGTCTTGCCCATGAAGGACAGCGCGGCAATCCCTGCCTCTTCCCCTCCCGGTTTTTCCCGGAGCTGATGGCGATCCGCGGGGACCGCGGCGGCAATGTGGTCATCAGCCAACACCCGGAGGCACTGCATCTGTTGGAGGTCGATGCCCGGGAACTTCTGGATGTGGACACACCGGATATCCTGGCGCAGCTTCAATAATTCTTTTCCGCTGCCACCCCGTCGGGGTGGCAGCATTTTTATTTACCACCAGTATCTGGGCATCTTGGGACGCTCGTAGGGTGTTTTCATGAGAGGCAGACTTGTCCGCATCTCACCGTCCAGCGCAAAGTATGCACCGGCCACCGCAGGCGCCGTGGGGATCGTGGTGATCTCGCCGATGCCGATGGCGCCGCAGGCCATATCCTGGCCTTTCTTTTCCACCAGAATGCTGTGGATATCGGGAACCTGATGGGCCCGGAACAGACCCAGTGTGCCGTACTTGGCGCTGGGCTTGCAATCGTAAAGCGGATAGTGCTCTGTCAGTGTAAAGCCAAGAGCCATTACAACGCCGCCTTCGATCTGTCCTTCACAGTTGATGGGGTTGATGGCCTTGCCCACAAAGTGCGCCGCATCAATTTCCTTGATGGTGCCGTCATCGTTCAGTACACACACCTGCGTGGCATAACCGTATGCCACATGGCTTACCGGATTCTCCACATCAGTGGCACCCAGGGGATTCGTCTTGGCAAGATATTCGCCGTAGAACTCCTGACCCTCCAGCGCCTTCCAATCGATCACCGCACCCTCTGGCAGCTCCGTACCAACGGTACCCTCACTGTTGCTGCCGGGGAGTGTTTCCAGGCCATGCTGATGGGCAATACCGGAATAGTCGGACACGACCACATCTGCACCTGCAGCCTGCAGAAGCTTCTGGCAGGCGCGGCGGCAGGCTTCACCGGTGACAAGAGTCTGACGGGAGCCGGAGGTGGTGCCGGAATCCGGAGCGTTCACGGTGTTTGCTGCCTCATATAGAATGTCATCACGCTCACAGTGAAGCATGGTGCCCACGATCTGTGTCAAAACAGTGCCCAGTCCCTGGCCGATGCAGGAGGCGCCGCTGCGGATATGGAGCTTGCCACCCTGCACAGCCACGATACAACGGCCGGTATCGGGGATGCCCACGCCGACGCCCGCATTCTTCATGGCACAGGCGATACCCACGTTCTTGTTATTCTCGCAGATATCTTTAACCGCTTCCAGTGTTTCTACCAGACCCGTAGAGGGCGGTGCAATTTGTCCATTGGGCAGTGTCTCGCCGGGACGGATGGCATTGCGATAGCGAATCTCCCAGGGAGAGATTCCCAGTTCATGCGCCATCTTGGTAAGAGTCATTTCAACAGCGAAGCAGGTCTGGGTCACACCGAACCCACGGAATGCGCCGGCAGGCGGATTGTTGGTATAATAGGCGCGGCCGGTGATCTCAAAATTTTCATAGTGATAGGGACCGGCGGCATGGGTACAGGCACGCTCCAGAACGGGCCCGCCCAAAGATGCATAAGCGCCTGTATCGGCAGTTACCTCTGCCTTGACGCCCTGAATCAGGCCGTCCTTGTTGCAGCCCATGGTAATAGTCACCTTCATGGGGTGGCGCTTGGGATGGATCAGGATGCTTTCCTGACGGCTGAGTTTTACCTTTACGGGTCTACCGGAGAGCCATGCGATCAGTGCCGCATGATGCTGCACGGTCATATCCTCTTTACCTCCGAAACCACCGCCCACCAGCATATTGGTGACGTGAACCTTTTCCTTGGGGATACCCAGCATAACGGAAGTCTCTCGCGCAGTATCATAGGCGCCCTGGTCAGTAGAAAGGATGGTTACTCCGTCATCGTCCCGATACGCCACAGCGCACTCAGGTTCCAAAAATGCATGTTCGGTGTAGGGGGTTTCATAGTGATACATCAGCACATAGTCGGCATCACGCAGTGCCTGATCGGCATTGCCGCGAGACACATGCTTTTCACAGAGCAAATTGCCGGACTCATGAACTTTTGGAGCAAAGGGCTGCGCAGCATAGGTGGGGCTGAAGACGGGCTTGAGCTCTTCGTACTCCACTTCCACAAGGGATTTGGCCTCGGCCAGAATCTCGGGTGTTTCAGCCGCCACCAGACAGATGGCATCACCCAGATAGTGAGTAATCTTGCCCACAGGGATCATGGCGTCCCAATCCTGCATCAGATGGCCGACTTTCACACTACCGGGAATATCCTCTGCGGTATAAACACCCACTACGCCGGGCAGTGCTTTGGCCTTCTCCGTGTGGATGGCCAGGACGCGTGCACGGGGATATTTACTGCGAACAGCACTGCCGTAGATCATGCCGTCAAGATAAATGTCATCGGGATACCTGCCGGAGCCCAGTACCTTTTCTCGGGCATCAATACGCGGCATTGACTCACCGACCTCTGCGGCAGTTGTTTCGGAAGGAATTGCTCCGCCGTTTCTCAGCAGTTCACCGGCCATCAAAATGCCGTCGATGATCTTCTTATAGCCGGTGCATCGGCAAATATTATTTCGAATAGCGTAAGCGGCTTCTTCCCGCGTGGGGTTTGGATTCACATCAAGAAGCCCTTTCGCAGAAATCACCATACCCGGAATGCAAAACCCGCACTGCACGGCACCTGCTTTAGCAAAGGCATAAGAGAAAACTTCTTTTTCAACATTCGAAAGGCCTTCCACCGTAACGATGCTTTTGCCTTCCAGCTTATCAGTCTGAGGAACGCAGGCCTTAGTAGGCTTTCCATCGATCAGAACATGGCAGGTACCGCAAGCACCCTCGCTGCAACCGTCCTTTACAGAAGTCAGGTGTAGTTCATCACGCAGATAACGAAGAAGCTTCTGATTCTTCTCTACTGTAACCTCTTTTCCATTTACCGTGAATCTTGCCATAGTGTATTCCCTTCTCAGCGAAAAATTCCACGTCTGCCAATAGGGAAATCTCCCCCCATTAACACGTATATTTTACGCTATTATATACTAATTAATATTTTTGTTCAAGGTTTTTAGCAGGAAAACACCGACGGCCTTTATTCTAATTGAAAAATAACGAACGCAATGCACCAAAAAAGGAAACTCAAAAAATGAGTTTCCTTTTTTGCTATTTGTTTAAGGTTTGTGAGATGGATGCCATCAGTTCCGTTTTTCCAATTCCCTTTTCCGCAGAGAAAGGAATCAGAGTATCATTATCGTGGAGTGCAAGAGTCTGACGGATCATCTCCAGATTAGGTTCGATTTCACTTTTCTTCAACTTATCCAGTTTATTGGCCAGAACAATCAGCGGACATCCGGTTTCCTGGAACCAATTACACATGGTCACATCATCGGCAGTAGGCTTGTGACGGGCATCTACGATCAATACCCCGAGGGAAATGAGGCCCGGTTCGGCAAAATAGCTATCCATAAGTCTGCCCCAGCGATCCCGTTCCTCTTTTGCCACCTGCGCATATCCGTAGCCGGGAAGGTCAGTAATGTAAACGCTGTTGTCGATCAAAAAGTAGTTGATTTGATTGGTTTTTCCCGGCGTCGCGCCCACGCGCGCAAAATTTTTGCGGTTGAGAAGTCGGTTGATCACAGAACTTTTGCCCACATTGGACCGTCCAGCAAAGGTGACTTGAGGACGTCCGTCGCGGATAAACTTATCCGGCTTCACGGCTGAAAGGATAAACTCAGCCTTATTAAAATTGATTGCCATGGCGTACCTCCTGCAACGGTTTTCCGGCAATGGCACTCAAATGCTGAACCGTATCCTCCCGGGAATCTGATACCAGCGCTACCGGAAACACCGCGTCCACAGTCTCAACAGCAATAAATTGCAGCGCTTTTCGCACAGTCTGGTCAATTTCCTCCAGATCTTTCTCATTTTCCTTTGGAATAATCACCGTCTGAACACCGTTTCGCATGGCGGCCATGGTTTTCTCTTTTAAGCCGCCGACAGGTAATACACGTCCTCGAAGTGTCACTTCGCCGGTCATGGCCACATTGCGGCGAACCTTGCGACCTGTAAGTGCGGAAAGCATCGCAGTTGTGATTGCAATACCGGCACTAGGGCCGTCCTTTGGTGTGGCTGCTTCGGGGAAATGAACATGGATATCTTTCGTCTTATAAAAGTCCTTTTCCAGACGCAGACTATCGCTGCGGCTCCGCAGGCAGCTGAGCGCAGCCTTAACACTTTCCTGCATCACAGTGCCCAGGTTACCGGTAAGCTCCAATTTCCCGGAGCCATCCATTACGTTCACTTCCACTTCCAGGATCTCACCGCCGACCTCTGTCCATGCAAGGCCGTTAACTACACCGATCTCGTTCTCTTTCAAATGAACACTATCCGTATATTGCACAACACCCAGCAATTCCTTCAAGCTATCTTCTGTAACGTCTAATGACTTTACATTTCCTGAAACAATTTGCATTGCAGCTTTTCGGCATAGTTTTCCGATCTGTCTCTCCAGCACGCGTACACCGGATTCCCTGGTATAGCCGGTAATGATCTTTCGCAGTGCATCATCTGACAGTTTTAATTGTGCCGGCTTCAACCCGTGCTCTTTTTTCTGTTTGGGAATCAGGTGACGTTTGGCAATCTCCACCTTCTCCTCATCGGTGTAACTGGACAGTTCAATGACCTCCATACGGTCTAAAAGAGGACGCGGAATGGTATCCAGTGTATTGGCCGTTGTGATAAACATCACGCGGCTCAAATCCACAGGCACTTCCAGAAAATGATCTCTGAAAGCATAATTCTGCTCGCTATCCAATACTTCCAGCAAAGCAGAAGCCGGATCTCCCCGCATATCGTTACCCAGTTTATCGATCTCATCCAACACCATCAACGGATTCATAGAACCGCAGCGAATAATGGCCTCAATAATGCGTCCGGGCATGGCGCCGATATATGTCTTTCTATGTCCGCGAATATCCGCTTCATCACGCACGCCGCCCAGGGAAAGACGTGCCAGTTTGCGATTCATGGCCTTGGCCACGGAAATGGCAATGGAAGTCTTACCGACACCCGGAGGACCCACCAGACAGAGAATCTTTCCCTTGGCATCGGGGTTGATCTGCCGAACGGCAATAAACTCCAGAATTCTCTCCTTGACCTTTTCAAGGCCGTAGTGCTCTTTTTCCAGAATAGCCCGTGCCTTTTCCACATCTGCACGGTCGCGGGTCATCTTTTGCCAGGGCATCTCCAGGCAGGTATCCAGATAATTGCGGATCACAGAGGCCTCGGCGCTGCCGAAAGGCTGTTTGGCAAGGCGATCAACCTCTTTGAGCAGCTTTTTGCAAACGTCTTCGTCAACTTTCAGGCTTTCCACTTTTTCAGTGTATTCGGCGATCTCTTCATCGCCGTCATCACCGAGCTCGTGCTGGATTACCTTCACCTGCTCCCGCAGGATCATGTCCTTTTGCACCTGTGCTACACGCTGGCGAACCTTTTGATCCATTTCCGATTCCAGCGAAATCACATCCACCTCATGGGCAAGGATCCCGTTCATTTTCTGAAGACGCTTTACAGGATGCAGCTCTTCCAGAATCTTTTGTCGATCACCGTGACGCAGATTGATGTTCTGGGCGATCAGATCGGCCAGGTGTCCGGGATCCTTCATGTCCAGTACAGCAGCCATAAAATCATCGCTCAAGCTGTTGGACAGCTGCTTGTATTCACCGAAAATGGCATAGGTCTGGCGAATCAGAGCTTCGATGCGCTTGTTGGTTTTACCGGCCAGTTCTTCCTCCAACAGCTCGATATTGGCCTGTAAGAAAGGTTTCGTCTGCCACAAACGATGGATACGGGCGCGGTATTTTCCCTCGGCTACCACGCGAACAGATGTATCCGAAGTCTTGATGATCTGCAGGATATGAGCAACTGTGCCGATGGTATAGAGATCCTTTTCTTCCGGCTGCGCCGTAGCAATGTCTTTCTGTGTCACCAGAAAAACCATGCGCTCTGCTTCCATCGCAGCATCCAATGCAAAAATCGATATCTCCCGCTCTACATCAAAGCTGATAGATAGATTGGGAAAAACCGTCAAGCCGCGCAAGGCGATGACGGGTATATTCAATCTTGTTTTCTCCTCCATGAGAAGTTCTCCTTTCTAGGGGAAAGTTACGCAAAGGGAGAGGCGTACCAAAAAATTTTTTTGATACGCTGTGTGGAATTTTAATGATGAAAGACACCCCTGATGGGTTTCTTACATTCTATCTTCCTTTCCGTCCAACATGCGTTTTTGGAGTTCTTTAATAGTACGAGGGAGAGGCAATACGCCTCTCCCCTATTTGTAGTTAAGAGGCCGGCGCAGAAGTCTTCTTCTCCTCTGCTTTTCCGGTCTTCAGTTTTGCGGGGCGTGTTGCCTTATTGGGATCACGCTCAATTTGAGGTTCCGCTCCGCGCAGCACGCAATCCTGCGTAATCGTTACACGAACAATCGTGGGATCGGACGGAATATCATACATAACCTTTGTCAAAAGGCCTTCCATCACTGCTCGCAGACCACGGGCACCGATATGGCGTTCAATGGCTTTATCTGCCACGGCTTCCAGCGCCTTCTCTTCAAAGCACAGTTCCACATCATCATACTCAAAGAGCTTCTGATACTGCTTGACAAGAGCGTTCTTCGGTTGGGTCAGGATCTGGACCAGATCGTCGCGACCCAAACCGTTCAGCGCCGTAATCACAGGAAGACGACCCACCAGTTCGGGAATGATTCCGAACTTCAACAGATCGTGGGGCTGCACTTCCTTCAAGATGGCACCCGTCTGACGCTCTGCCTTGGTCTCTACCACAGCATCAAAGCCGATTCCCTTACGGTCGGTTCGCTGTTCAATGATCTTTTCCAAACCGTCAAAAGCGCCGCCGCAGATAAAGAGGATATTGTGGGTATCCACCTGAATGAACTCCTGGTGAGGATGCTTGCGGCCACCCTGGGGCGGTACGTTGGAAACTGTACCCTCCACGATTTTCAGCAGGGCCTGCTGCACGCCTTCACCGGATACATCGCGGGTGATGGATGTATTCTCACTCTTGCGGGCGATCTTGTCGATCTCATCCACATAGATGATACCGTGTTCAGCCAGTTCCACATCGAAGTCAGCAGCCTGCAGGAGTCGCAGGAGAATGTTCTCCACATCGTCACCCACATAACCGGCTTCTGTCAGTGTGGTGGCATCGGCGATGGCAAATGGCACGTTCAGCGTCTTTGCCAGAGTCTGGGCGAAAAGGGTCTTTCCGCTGCCGGTAGGGCCGATCAGCAGGATGTTGCTCTTTTGCAGCTCCACATCCTCATCGCCGCCGAAATAGATGCGCTTATAGTGGTTATAAACAGCCACACTTAGGGCAATTTTTGTCTCTTCCTGGCCGATGACATACTGATCCAGGACAGCCTTTAACTCCTGAGGAGTCGGCAGCTTGTCCGGTGCTTCCAGCGGTGCCTCATGCATGTCATATCCGTCGTCCAGAATAGACATGCACAGACCCACGCACTCATCACAGATGCGAACACCGGGGCCTTGGATCATGCGATGCACCTGGTTTTCCGCTTTACCGCAGAAACTGCAGCGCAGGGACTTTTTTTCATCTGCCATCCCAATTACCTCTTGTAAATAACCTTATCCACCAGGCCATACTCTCTGGCCTCCTCTGCGGTCAGCCAATGATCGCGCTCGGAGTCTGCTTTCACCTGCTCCGGGGTCTTACCGGTATTCACGGCCATGATCTTGTTGAGGCGCTCCTTGATCTTCAGGAAGTGCTCCACATCGATCTCCATATCGGTGACCTTACCCTTGGTACCGGCAGAGGGCTGATGGATCATCACCTCGGCATTGGGAAGGGCAATACGCTTGCCCTTCGTGCCGCTGGAGAGCAGGAATGCGCCCATGGATGCGGCCATGCCGATGCAGATGGTGGAAACGTCACACTTGATATACTGCATGGTATCGTAGATTGCCATGCCGGCAGTAACACTGCCGCCGGGACTGTTAATGTACATCTGGATATCCTTATCGGGATCCTGTGCTTCCAGATACAGAAGCTGCGCAACCACAAGGCTTGCAGTGGTATCATTCACCTCTTCACCCAGGAAGATGATACGGTCATTGAGCAGGCGGGAGAAGATATCATAGGAACGCTCACCGCGATTGGTCTGCTCTACAACATAAGGAACTAAACTCATATTACTACCTCCTGATTTGTGTTCATGCTACCCCAAAGTATACCCAACCAGATGCGATTTTAACTCTCTAAATTATTCGGCGTCCTTCTTGGCGGTTTTCTTGGCAGCGGGCTTGGCCTCACCGTCAGCAGCCTTCTTGGCAGGGGTCTTCTTAGCGGCGGGCTTCTTCTCGGCAGACTCAGCCTTTTCTTCCTTGACAGGGGCAACAGCCTTGGCGCTGTCAGCCACGATCTTGATGACCTTCTCGCGGATCAGAGACTGCTTGACATCCTCAACGCGCAGATACTTCTTCACGGTATCCAGATCCATGCCGTATTTATCGGCCACGTTCTTGAGCTCGGCTTCCACTTCCTCGTCGGTTGCTTCCACATTCTCAGCCTTGATGATAGCGCCGATGGCCAGATCCATCTTGACCTGCTCCAGAGCGGGAGCCTTGGCGTCGGCCAAAACCTTCTCCTCGGTCATACCGGTCATCTTCAGGTATTGATCGTAAGGAATGCCCTGAGAAGCCAGCTGCTGCTTCATGTTGTCGATCATCTGACCGGCCTGTATCTCCACCATATCATCGGGAATATCAGCCTCAACGCCCTCGGCGACCTTGGTCATCAGAGCATCCTCGAAAGCGTGCTGAGCAGCGGTTTCGCGCTCGGCAGTGATCTTCTTCTTCAGATCAGCCTTCAGATCCTTCAGAGTATCAAACTCGGAAACGTCCTTGGCAAACTCATCGTCCATGGCGGGAACTTCCTTGACCTTGACCTCGTTGACCTTCACGTGGAAGACAACGGGCTTGCCGGCCAGTTCGGGAGTGTATTCCTTGGGGAAGGTGATGTCGATGTCCTTCTCTTCGCCGGCCTTCATGCCGATGATCTGATCCTCAAAACCGGGCACGAAGCTGCCGGAACCGATGGCCAGATCGAAGTTATCGCCCTTACCGCCATCAAATGCCTTACCGTTATCAAAGCCCTCGAAATCGATGTTGGCGGTATCGCCCTTCTTCACAGCGCGGTCCACGGAGACCATGCGGCTGTTGCGGTCAGCCATTTCCTTCAGGCGGCTGTTGACGTCGTCAGCACCGACCTTGACTTCAGCCTTAACGGCTTCCAGGCCCTTATACTTGCCCAGTTTGACTTCGGGATAAACGGCAACAGTGCACTTGAAAGAGCAACCGTCCTTGTTGACGTTCAGCAGCTCCACTTCGGGATAGCCTACAACGTCCAGCTTCTGCTCCGCCACAGCAGCCTCATAAGCGTCGGGCAGAATGATATTCACAGCGTCCTCATAGAAAGCCTCAGCGCCGTACATCTTCTCGATCATGGCACGGGGAGCCTTGCCGGGACGGAAGCCGGGAACGCTGATCTTCTTGCGCATCTTCAGATAGGCCTTCTGAACGGCAGCTTCGAATTCCTCTGCGCCTACTTCGATGGTCAGCGCTACCTTGCTCTTTTCCAGTTTCTCGCAGGTTTTGACACTCATTGTTTTTTCCTCCAGTTTAACTAATCGCATAATACTGCAATTTTAATTTAATCAGTGCAATTTTGTATAATAGCAGAATTCTTTTCAGATTTCAATGTTTTTTCCGTCATTCACAGATTTTTTTAGGGATAAATTTGAGATAGTCTGCCGAAATCAGGGAAAATGCCGTACCATTGTGGATACCTTCTATGGCGCGCCGATGTGTCACACCGTGCAAATGCCCGTAATAACAGGATTCTACCTCATATTTACGGAGCAAATCCAGGATCTCCGGGCACTCATATCCCTGATACATGGGCGGGTAATGCAGGAAGCAGATTTTTCGCTTTCCCTCTGCCATCTGCAGGGAAGTTTCCAGACGTCCCAACTCGCGCAGAAATATCTTTTCATCGTGAGTTCCCTTTTCATCCAGCTCATAAAACCATCCGCGAGTACCGCACAAGGCATAATCACCGTAAAAATGACAGTTGTTATGCAGAATATCCAGGCTGGTCAGTTCATTCTCGGCAAAAAAACGGCTCATTTTGGAGGCAGTATTCCACCAATAATCGTGGTTTCCCTTAACAAACAGCTTTTTCCCCGGCAGTGCATCCATGAATTTAAAATCCTCCAGGCTCTCCTCCAGGCTCATTCCCCAGCTGAGATCACCACAGAGCACCGTCGTATCGTTTTCCGTCAGCGTGGAAAATCCGTCTTTGATGCGCTCCACATAATTCGTCCATCCATCTCCGAAAACTTCCATCGGTTTATTGGAAGACAGAGACAGATGTAGATCTCCAATTGTGTAAAGTGCCATAACTTTACTCCTTTTAAAATAATCTCCGCAGATTATTCCAGAAGATATTTTCTAAAAGCATTTGCGGATAGCCTCGTTTTTCAAGTGCGCAGTAGAGTTTTGGAATATCCTGTATACCCTGCATTCCGGCAGCCAATGATTCACAGCCGTCCAGATCACCGCCCATGCACAACGTCTTTTCACCCCCTAAATTCAGGAAGTGTTCTATATGCGCCACAAGAGTGTCCATGCTGTCGTCCCCGACAAAGTCGCGATAGAGATTCAGTCCCACAACACCGCCTGTATCACGGATGGCACAGAACATATCATCGGTCAGATTGCGACGGTGGTTGCAAACAGCTCGACTGTTGGAATGGCTGGCCACAACAGGCCTCCTGGCCATTTTGATGAGATCCCGGAAGCCGGCATCGGAAAGATGGGAAACATCCGCGTATATACAACGCTTCTCCAGTTCTCGGATAAAATCTTTCCCTTTGGAAGACAGCCCACGGTCAGGATCTTCCAGATTTGTTCCCGAAAGGACGTTTGCCCGATTCCAGACGGGATTGAGCAGCTTGACGCCCCATTGCGCCACTGTTGCAATGCGATCTGCATCGCACTCCAGCAAGTCGGCACCCTCTACAGAGAGCAGTGCCGCAACCTTTCCGGAAGCAACAGCCGCATCCACATCGCTGCCGCAGAAACATTGATGTACTCTATCGCAGTTTAGTTCCATCTCCTGCGCAAACCGGTCATGCAAACGATTGCACATGGCCCACAATCCATCGGGTGCGGGGTCGCAAGCGTCATAAAACAGCGCAAAAATCTGGGCATAGCGGGAAAATCGGCTTCCTCTGCGTAAATCAATATGTCCTTGATTCTCCCGGAGGCAATTACACCGGGCAAAATAGGCTTTCTGAGCTTCTTCAGCACCGAAATCAAGGGCAATATTATCCCCTGTCATTTCACAGCGGTAAATCGTGTCACAATGGGCATCAAAATAGGAAATCATAGTCTTCCTCACTCAAAAGCGTTTTCCAGATATTCTACGCGAAATGCTTCTCCATCGTTCTCCGGATATATCTCCGCTACGTCAAATCGGCAGGCACAATCCAGGTCCTTTTCCTGTAGATAGAGCATGGCTGTTTTCCGCAGTCTGTCCTGCTTCTGCGTTGTTACATAATGGCGGGGTAATCCTTTGGAGAGATTGCTGCGGGTCTTGACTTCTACAAAGCACAGGGTTTTATGATCCCAGGCGATCAGGTCGATCTCTCCAAAACGGCAGTGGTAACTGTGAGCCACCAGACGGTAGCCTTTTTCCCGCAGATAGCCGGCGGCTATTGCCTCTCCCCTGATACCCTCACTTCTGGACATGGCGAGCCTCCCAGGACTTCAAAAATGTCATACGGTGCTCCTCGCAGGGGCCGAACTGATCCAGCATTTCATAGTGAAGTGCCGTGCCGTAACCCTTATGTTTGGCAAACCGGTACTGGGGGTATTTCTTGTCCAGGACATCACGTACATAACGGTCACGGCTGACCTTGGCCAGAATGGATGCCGCCGCAATGCTGGCCGACTTCCCGTCACCGCCGATCACGCAGCGGTGCGGCGTATGGATCTCTGCGGCTTTTCCGTGGTCACGGTTTCCGTCAATGAGTGCAAAATCCGCCTTCATGCCAAGTCCGTCAATGGCCAGTTGCATGGCTTTCATGCGGGCACTCAGAATATCCGTCTGATCGATCTCTTTTGCCGAAACACTGGCCACAGACCACGCAAGTGCCCTCTCGACAACAATATCGTATAAAGCTTCCCGCTTTTTCTCCGTCAGTTTCTTGGAATCATTCAGCCCGGAAATTTCACAGTACATCGGCAAAACCACCGCGGCAGCATACACAGGGCCCATCAAAGGGCCTGCACCGGCTTCATCCACACCGCAGACCACCTGATGAGGGTGTTCCGCCTCTATGGAAAACGGGTGCAACAATTCGCTCATAGATAGTCCTCCACCGTCTCCAGGGTAAAGCGTCCAAGTTTCGCGCCGCGGAACTCATCCAGCAGGATCCTGCTCATACGCTCTGTATCCACTTCGGCACCACGCATCAAAAAGCCACGCTTTCGACCGGCTTCCACCAGCAGATCGTAACCCATCTGATCCTCATCCGGCTCCACCTTATAGCGTTCACGCAAAACTTCGGGATAGTGGCGGCGCAGGAACTCCATCAGGTAGCAGGCCAACTCCTCGATATCCATCACATCATCTTTGATAGCACCGGTGAAAGCAAGACGGATACCCACCTGCTTATCCTCAAATTTCGGCCATAAAATGCCCGGCGTATCCAAAAGCTCCAGTTGCTGATCCACAGGAATCCACTGCTTGGTACGGGTAACACCTGGGCGATCCTCCGCTTTAGCCGCTTTTCGCCCTGCCACTTTGTTGATAAAGGTGGATTTACCCACATTGGGAATGCCAAGCACCATGACACGCAAGGTGCGTCCTACCTGACCTTTTGCTTCATAAGATGCGATCTTGTCCTTTAACAGGTTTCGCACAGAACCTGCAAACTGAGACGTACCCACGCCGCCCTTTGCATCGCTTTCCAGCACGGCATAGCCCTTATTGCGAAAATAGGCTGCCCATTTCTTCGTCTCCACAGGATCCGCCTGATCCACGCGATTTAAAACCACCATGCGTGGTTTATTTCCCACCATTTCATCCACATCGGGATTGCGGCTGGACATGGGAATACGGGCATCGAGGATCTCGCAGACGGCATCCATGTGGCCGATCTCATCCACGATCATCCTCTTTGTTTTTGTCATATGGCCGGGAAACCAGCTCAGCGCTTCTATCTGCATGGCATTTGCCTCCAAATTACTGTTTTCCATAATTATAGCACATTTCTTATAAAACGCAAAGCATATCTACTCACAGCAAAAAACGGGACAAAGACAAAGTCTTTGTCCCGCTTTAACATTTCAGAATGGATGCGCAATTACATCATAAAACCGCTGCAGTTTATCTAAATCCGGGTCGTTGGTTTCACCCAGCTTCACAGGCTTATTTCTCCCGTGATAGTCGCTGCCGGCTGTAACAAAGAGGTCGTACTTCTCCGCAAGCTGCAGCATAATCTCTTTCTGCTGCGGCGTGAAGGAGGAATAGTAACACTCAAGGCCCATCAAACCATCCTTTTTGAACCGGGCCACACGGCTGTCGATCTCCTCAACGGAAAGTACCTTTGAACCATCCGCCAAAATGCCGTGCGCCAGAATCGGCAAGCCGCCCGCCTGACGAATGGCGTGAATTGCCTCCTCCGGAGAGAGATCAGGCTCTGTGCCGTGGTATCCGCTGAAAGCATCAAATCCCTCTGCTTTGGTGGCAACGTAGCCCTTATCCAACAGCAATGCAGCAAAATGCGGTTTTCCCGGATTCGGCAATGCCATCAGTGCCGCTTGCTCGGAGTCTGAAAAAGTGAAGCCAAAGTGCTGTTTTAAAAAGGAAAATCGATTGGCCGTCTTCTGCAGACGAACGTTGTGAACAAATGCCGTCGTTTCCTTGATAGCCTTATTTTCAGCATCGTAGCAGTAACCGAGGATGTGATACTTCCCCGAGCGGTCTTTGCAGGAAAACTCGATGCCGTACAGGAAGCGAGGATCATCGGGTCGCAGTAATTTCTGCACGATACTGCATCCTTCCGCAGTATCGTGATCCGTCAAAGAAAAAAGATCCAGTCCGGTATTGCGAACACACTCCAACAGTGCCTTTGGCGTATCCGTACCATCGGAAAAAACGGAATGCATATGCACATCGGGTTTTTGATAAAATACACGTTCCATTATGGCAGCAACTCCAGATGTTAAGAGAATAATCATTTTCTCACATGATAGCAAACACATTATTTTTCGTCAATTGGCTACCGCTTTATACAGCAAAAAAAGAAGCCACCATACGGTGACTTCTTTTTCTCTCGAATCGGCTTACAGCTTCTCGCGGATCTTGGCAGCCTTGCCAACGCGATCACGCAGGTAGTACAGCTTAGCGCGACGGACATAACCGTGACGCACGACCTCGATGGTCTCGATGGTGGGAGAATGCAGGGGGAAGACCTTCTCCACGCCCACGCCGTAGGAGATACGACGGACGGTGATGGTCTCCTCGATGCCGCCATGCTTCTTAGCAATGACAGTACCCTCGAAGATCTGGATACGCTCACGGGAGCCTTCCTTAACCTTCACATGCACCTTAACGGTGTCACCAACCTCAACCTGAGGTACAGCATTCTGCAGCTGCTTTTCGTTCAATGCCTTAATGAGATCCATGGATTTTTCCTCCTGTATTTATAGGTGTTCATGCCGGCATTTCAATGGCATCTCTTTCTTTTCGGATACCGCACGGCAGAGGACCGCCCTTTTCACGCCACGATAGAATATCACAGAAGTATCGGAAATGCAAGTATAATTTTACAGTTTCACGGGAAATTATCGGAAATCCGCACCGTTTTCATCTAAAATGCGGCGACGGCGCACACTCATAAAGTCAGGTTTCAACTCCGGAAGGTAGTTTTCAATGGCTTTTTCCAGCAAAGAAGGATTTACACCGGGGTTTTGTGCCTGTACGACCACTGTCCCGCGAATCTCCTTTTCCTCTGCGGTCAATTCCACACTGGAAATCATGGGCGCAATATCCACATCAGCCAGTTCTTTTCGCTTGGTCTTCTTCTGAATAATGATACTGTCTCTTGTAAACAATTCGTTGAGTTTCTCAATGGCACCTGCCGGCACACCATTGTCATACTCCAGCAGGATATCCGCCTGCAGATAGACAAGTTCACGGATGGGGCGAATGGCCGGATAGCATTCCAAAACCCGCAGGCCGGTGGGCAAACCGGTATTGATCTTTTCCACGATCCCACTGCCGTCGTGTTCCTGCTGCACTTCAAAGTCCAGCAGTTCGCAATCGCTCTGTTGCCCGACGGACAAAGGCAATACAATGGACAGAATGGGATGGGGATGAAACCCCTGGGTATGCTTGATGTCCAGTTCCGTGCGGGGAAAAGCCCGCTGAATGGTACGCATCAGATCCAGATGGGAGATATAGGAGGCCTGTGCCTCTTTTATAAAAAGCATCCGCAGCTTAGACATCGCACTTCCCTCCTACCAGAAGATTTGCGCCGCAGCCGTTACAACGGGTCCGACAATCGGGGGTAGTAACAGCCTTGTAGGCCTGCTCACGTTCACGCCACAGATACGCTTCGCTGACACCGCTGGAGATCACGCTCCACGGCATCAGCTCGTCCTTCTCGCGGGTACGATAGGCATAAAAAGCAGGATCAACACCACACTCAGCAAAGGCTTCTTTCCAACGCTCCAGGGAATAATACTCCTCCCAGGCATCAAGCTTTGCGCCTTTACGCCATGCACATTCCAACACTTTGCAAAGTCTACGATCACCGCGAGCAAGAACAGCTTCCAGAAAACTGGTCTGTCCGTCATGCCAGTTGTAGGTAACCGTCTTTGTATTCATATTGTCCCGCAGAAGCTTCACACGACGCTCATATTCCTCCCGGGTGATTTGGGGCTCCCATTGAAAAGCGGTATGGGGCTTGGGCACAAAATAGCTGGTGGATACCGTAATGCGAACACCTCTTTGCTTGTTAGGTGCGGCTTCACGCCACTCATGCATCACACGGGCGGCAAGATCCGCAATGCCAAGAATATCCTCGTCGGTCTCCGTGGGAAGTCCCAGCATAAAGTAAAGCTTCACGGCATTATAGCCACCGGCGAAAGCGGTGTGGCAGCTCTGGAGCAACTCTTCCTGGGTCACATTCTTGTTGATGACATCACGAAGTCGTTGAGAACCGGCTTCCGGTGCAAAAGTAAGGCCGGTCTTACGACCTTTCGCCAACCGCTGCATCAGTCCCATGGAGAAATTGTCTGCACGAAGGCTGGGCAGCGACAGATTCACATGACGCTTGACGCAAAAATCCTCCAGCTTGTCGCAAAGCTCTGTCAGCGGCGGATAATCACTGGTGCTCAAAGAGGAAAGTGTCACTTCCTGATAGCCGGAATCGTTGCAGGATTCCACGCAGTATTCGGCACAAAGATCACGGCTGCGACTGCGAACGGGTCGATACACATAGCCCGCCTGACAGAAACGGCATCCGCGGATACAGCCGCGGAAGAGTTCCAATGTTACACGATCCTGCACGATCTCCGTGCTGGGAACGATGGTATTCACCGGGAAATAGGACTTGTCCATATCGTGGACAATACGCTTGGTAACAGTTGTCGGTGCCCCATCCTTCGGTTTGATTGCTTTCACTGTACCATCTTCGTTGTAACTCACATCGTAAAGAGATGGCACATAGATGCCGTCCAGCTTGGCAGATTCATAAAGGAACTTCCCTTTACTCCAATTCTCATGACGTGCTTTTCTATGGAGTTCAATCAGTTCAGGAGTGATATCCTCACCTTCGCCCAGGCTCACCAGATCAATGAAATCCGCAATGGGCTCAGGGTTATACATGGCGGTGCCACCGGCGATCACAAGAGGAGTCAGCTCTGTTCGATCCTCACTGTGCAGAGGAATTTTTGCCAGATCCAACATATTGAGAATACTGGAAAAGGCCATTTCGTATCCTACAGAAAACGCCACAATATCAAAATGCGTGATGGGATCGCCGGATTCCAGACCGTACAGCGGGATATCCGCTTTGCGCATCTCCTCTTCCATGTCACCCCAAGGCGCAAATACACGCTCGCACCACACACCGGGCATATTATTCATAACACCGTAGAGGATGCGCATGCCCAAATTAGACATGCCGATCTCATAGGTATCCGGAAAGCAGAACGCAATACGGGTGTCCACTTCTTCCGGTTTCTTTACGATTGCGTTATATTCGCCTCCCACATAGCGCGCCGGTTTTTGCACGCGGGGTAAGATTCGCTCCAGTTTTTTATCCACTGTCTCTTCTCCTTTGTGGTTTCTGCATTGGCATAATATTTTACCTTTTTCCCGACCGTTTGACAAGACCTAATTGCCGTATTCCTCCTAAAAAGAGGCCGATTGCTGCCCAGAGCAAAAAGGCACCACCGTGGTGACGGCACACCAGGATTCCGGCGAATACCAGAAGAGCTGCCGAGAATCCCAAACTGACTTTCATAGCAATGCGATCGGCGGTGTTTGGCTGGGTCAAAAGTGCCACAATGATCCACAGGATACTGCTTCCATCCAGTCCACAGATCGGCAACATGTTGAATAACCCCAGAAGCAGTTGTGCGCCACCAAAGAGATAGAAAACATCTGCCCATTTACCTAATAATCCAAACAGGAAAAAGAGCACAATGTTTGCAAGCGGACCTGCCAGCAGAGCAATCAATTCCTGGCTGTAAGACAATCTCCCGTAGGTTTGCATTTCCAATCCCATAGCAGAAATCGATACTTTATTCAAATGGCCACCGCAAAACCGTATTATTAGATAATGCCCCGCTTCATGGGCTGATACAGCCGTAATAACCGCAAGGAATACCTCGATTTCAGACAGAAAAAGGAATACTGACAGCAGAATAACCGTGCCTACAGAGTATTTGAGTTTAGCAGGTGACATAGTAAATGGGATTCAGGTAAACATTGCCATGGTGCAGTTCAAAATGCAGATGGTCTCCGGTTGCATCTCCTGTTGCACCCACCTCCGCAATCGGATCTCCCATTTTCACGATCTGACCGGAAGATGCCGTAATACGACTGCAGTGTGCATAGAGAGTGGTGTAACCATCTGCGTGCTCGACCTCTACATATTTTCCAAATTCATTGCTGTTCCCTATTGCTGTCACTGTGCCGTCCGCAAAAGAGGAAATTACAGTTCCTTTCTCTGCAGAAATATCCAATCCGTAATGGAATTTTTCACGTTCATAGGTGGGGTGATCACGGTATCCGAATGCAGAGGTCAGCTCTCCCTGTACAGGATCGGCATAGGGAAAGCCCAATACCTCCTGCAGCATTTCTGTCCGCGCCGGTGTTGTGGTTATGGAATAGACAACAGCATTACGATCTGCCGTATGGTTTTTTACTTCAATCTCCTGCGTACCGAATACGGCCTGATAGGCATTTTCCAAGGCTTCTTGCGTATCACTGCCCACAAGTTGTCCCACAGTAGAAAACACCTCTGCTACGTCCATTTCCTCACCCATCAACCGCAGGGCCTTATCTCGATACCGCATGGTCACATCCGGCATAGTGAGCTTGACTCCCACGATGATTGCAAAAAGCATGGCGCTGACAACAAGCTGTATCATCCATGTGCTTTTTCGTTTGGGCTGCTCTACACGTTTTCCCTCGTATTCATTGTTGTTCATCAGCTGACGTGAACAACTTCCGTATTGGCCTCTTGCCCTTTGTGCAATGATTTCCTGTGCTGTCATAGCGACCCCTCCTTTTGTGGAAGTATATGCACCGAAGCCCATGCAAAGAACAGTTCCCTGCCCATCGGTCGGAGAAAGGAGACTCTCCTCTCAAACGGCAAAGCAGGGACACCCCCAAAGGAGTGTCCCTGTTTTGTGGCAACAGTTGATAATAAGGCACCTTAGAAAATGGCGACCACGGCGCCGTTATAGCTGTCAGCGATAAACTGCTTGACAGCAACGCTCTGCAAAGCCTTCACCAGAGCCAGTGTCTTGGCGCTGTTTTCCTCGCCTGCGCGGACAGCGATAATGTTGGCATAGGTCTGAGCGGCATCGCCGGAAGCATCTTCAATTGCCAGAGCGTTCTCTACCTTCAAACCGGCCTGCAATGCATAGTTGCCGTTGATCACCGCAACGGTGCCCTCTGCACTGTTGGCAAGCTGAACGGAGACAGTGTCGGCCTGCAGCGCCTGAACATTATAGCCGTGAGCATCCACGATATCCAGCGTGGTTACACCATCTGCGGCATTGGCACCCTCAGGCAACTCAATGAGGCCTTCCTGCTGGAGCAGCAGCAGGGCGCGGGTCTCGTTGGAATCATCCGCAGGAATGAGAATGGTAGCACCTTCGGCAATGTCTGCCACCGAGTTCACGCCGTTGCCATACAGACCGAAGGGCTCATAGTGAATGGATGCGGCAGATACCAGATTGGTACCGTTAGAGGCGTTGAAGCTGTTCAGATAGGGCGTATGCTGGAAGTAGTTTGCATCCAGAGAACCATCCTGCAAAGCGGTGTTGGGCAGTACATAGTCGTCATAAACCACAATGTCCAGCGTGTAACCCTCTGCAGCCAGAGTATCCTTTACCTGTTCAAGTATTTCTGCGTGAGGCGTAGAACTGGCACCCACGGTAATGGTGGTATCATTGGCGGTATCGCCACTTTGAGCGGTCTTGCCGCATGCCGCAAGGGACAGCGCGAGGATCAGGGCCAGTGCGATTGTAAGTAGCTTTTTCATGTTGTGTTTCTCCTTTTCTGTTGTTTGATTATTATTTGATTCGTTTATCAGAACGCCGGATCATTTGCGTACCGGCGATTTGAATAACCTGTACAATAGCCACCATCAGTATCACGCACATCCATACAATATCGGCATTGCTGCGCTGGTGACCGTAGATAATGGCGATTTGCCCAAGACCGGTACCGCCCAGCGTAGCAGCCAACGCGGTATAGCCGAGAACAGTGACCGTGGAAATAATGGTGCCCTGCATGAGGGAGGGCTTTGCCTCCGGCAGAAGCACATGGAGAATAATCTGCCAATTCGTACAGCCCATGGATTGCGCTGCCTCAATCACGCCGTCGGGCACCTCTCGGAGCGAGGATTCTACCATCCGCGCTACATAAGGAGCAGCGGCAATCACCAGTGTAACGATGACAGCTCCGTTTCCGAGACTCACTCCCAGAATCAGCCGTGCTACGGGAATCATAGCGACCATCAGAATAATGCAGGGGATTGACCGGAAGAAATTAACAATAAGTCCCAGAAGATTGTTGATCCACCTCACAGGGCAGATGCCTTGCCGATCCGTGACAGACAGAACCACGCCCAGCGGTAAGCCGATTACATAGGCAAAAAATGTGGATAGAATCGTCATATATACCGTTTCCCATATACCCAACTGAATGAGACCGCTATCCCAGAGCTTATAAAACATTTCAGACATTTACTTCTCCTCCTCCCACTGTACTTCGCTGTTGCTCAGCCAGGAAATGACCTTTTCGGCCTGTCGGTCATCGTTGGGCAGTTCAATGATCATGTGTCCGAACACGGTGCCCTCATACTCTTTTGTGTCTGCAAAGAGGATGTTCACCGGCACTTGGCAGTCTAATGTGAGACGCGAAATGATCGGCTCCCTGGAATAACCTCCGTCAAATACCAGTCTCAGGCGGCGACCGCCCGTAGTCTCCAGTGCCTTGCGCTCCTGGGGCAGAATCAATTCCTGGGCGATGCGGCTGCGTGGTGCAGTGAATACATCTGCCACCTTACCTTCCTCGGCAATCTGGCTGTTATCGATTACTGCCACATGATCACAGATCCGGTCGATGACCTTCATCTCGTGCGTAATCATGATGATTGTTACGCCCAGTTCGCGGTTGATCTGCCGCAGCAGCTCCAGAATAGAACGGGTGGTATTGGGATCCAGGGCGGAGGTGGCCTCATCGCAGAGAAGATACCTCGGCTCCGTGGCCAACGCTCGAGCAATGGCCACGCGTTGCTTCTGGCCGCCGGAAAGCTGAGCCGGATAAGCACGTTCTTTCTCAGAAAGCCCCACCAGTTTCAAAAGCTCGCGCCCGCGCTCTTTTGCCCTTTTTCCTGAGATGCCGTTCATTCGCAGCGGGAAGGTGACATTGTCCAAGACATTCTTTTGCTCCAAAAGGTTAAAGCCTTGAAAAATCATCCCGATAGAGCGTCGTATTTTCAACAGTTCCTTTTTGGAAAGGGCGGTAATGTCGTTCCCGTCAATAAAGACCTTACCTTGGGTAGGACGCTCCAACAGGTTGATGCAGCGCACAAGTGTGGATTTTCCTGCACCGGACAGGCCGATCACGCCGAAGATCTGACCATCCTGTATGGTCAGGTTAATATCCCGTAAGGCCTCCACATCCCCGGCTGCACCGTGATAGGTCTTTGACAGATGTTGTAACTCGATCATGTTTTTCTCCTTTTGGGCAATAAAAATAGGACACGGAAGCTCATCGCTTTCCGTGTCCTTAGCTTATTTTAACAGCGTTAATCGGATAGGAATATGGACGAGCTATATTTTTGCGCGCACATCATCATGCACATGGAATCCATGCACATCATCATACCCATCATGCGATTGTTATTACGCAGTGTACGCATTAGCTTGCCCTCGTTAAAATAAAAATAGATAGCCAGTTAGAATTTATTTCAATACATCGATTCTACTCTACGGTTTTAAAAATGTCAATTGAGCAATTAGACGAAAGTTTTTCGTTTTTGGGGCGGCATTATATGACAGTAGGCACAACAATTTCCCCTGTACCGCCGCAGTATCGCGTGGTCAGATCAATGATTTCCCGAGCGGTTTCTTCCAACAGTTCATCCGGGGTAGCCTCATTTCCCTGCACGATATAGAAAACATTTCGACCAGTTTCATCCACCTTGGTCTTCTCCACCTGACGTATCTCGAGTCGGCAGAGCACCTCATTGGCATCGTCGCAATAAGAATATTCGTGAGGGGCCACAGGGATCGGTTCTGACTGACCGATGGGAACAAACCGCTCACTCCCGTCTGTGAAGCGCAGCGTCACATTGCCGTCCACACGATCCATATTGTGCGCACCAAGTGCCAGCTTGCTTTCCAAGGAGATGAGATTGTAGATGTCCACCGCCTGATTGATGAAAGCCATTCCCTGATTCTTTTTCAACAACTTGATGAGATTTTCACTGGCGGGAATGTTTTTTCGCCGCTTTACACCGGTTTTGTCGTGCAGCAGATTGAACCCCTCCAGAACAGGATCTGCATGGACATCCAGTTCTGCATATGCCGAAGCCAGTTCCTGCAATTTCTGCTCCCGATAGGCCATCCACCCCGGTTTTACGGTGTGGTTATCCATGCCTTCTATCTTCGCAAATAGAATTTTCACGCCGGCATCCAGTACGGCACGTTCTACAAAGAATTCCATAGTGGCTCCTTTCCGTGTATCTTTGTCTTATTCCTCTCCGAACAGCGGTGTGGAAAGATAGCGGTCACCGGAATCCGGCAGCAGTGCCACGATGGTCTTACCTGCATTTTCCGGACGCTTGGCGATTTCCACTGCCGCCCACAGGGCTGCACCGGAGGAAATACCCACCAAAATGCCCTCCTTGTGGCCAATCAGGCGACCGCTTGTAAAGGCATCTTCGTCATCCACAGGGATAATCTCATCGTAGACCTTGGTGTCCAGCACCTCGGGAACAAAGCCAGCGCCAATGCCTTGGATTTTGTGCTTGCCGGCAACGCCGGTGGAAAGTACGGCCGAGCTTTTCGGCTCCACAGCCACCACCTTGACGGAATCCTTCTTGCTCTTGAGGTACTGACCCACGCCGGTCACAGTGCCGCCGGTTCCCACACCGGCTACGAAGTAATCCACTTGTCCATCGGTATCCACCCAGATTTCGGGACCCGTGGAGGTAAAGTGTGCCTTGGCATTGGCGGGATTGACAAACTGACCGGGGATAAAGCTGTTGGGAATCTCTGCTGCCAGTTCCTCAGCCTTTGCAATAGCACCCTTCATGCCCTTTGCGCCCTCCGACAGCACCAATTCAGCGCCGTAAGCACTCATCAAGCGGCGGCGCTCCACACTCATGGTATCGGGCATGACGATGATGATGCGGTACCCGCGGGCAGCTGCCACAGATGCCAAACCGATGCCGGTATTGCCGGAGGTAGGCTCAATGATCGTAGAATCAGGCTTCAGCAGGCCGCGAGCCTCAGCGTCGTCCAACATGGCACGAGCTATACGATCTTTCACACTTCCTGCAGGATTGAAATATTCCAGTTTGGCCAGAATACGGGCATTGAGGTGCAGTTCCTTTTCGATATGGGTCATCTCCAGCAAAGGGGTGTGGCCGATCATCTGGTCGGCAGTAGTAAAAATACGAGACATAGTGTTTAATTCCTTTCAAATAGTTTTTCACCGCAAAAAATAAAAGCAGAGGGTGTGCGCGGTCACACACCCTCTGCTGATGCTACACTTGTCCGGTCAGCCCGGACAGGAGACAGAAAATGTATGACCATCTTGAGCACGACAAACACAGCCCTTGCACATAGGCATGGACTGATAGCTCATCATGGCAGCAAAACGAGTCATACATACATCTCCTTTGTTTTCGTTGTGGACATTATACGGCACGGGAATATTCTTTGTCTATTGGTAAAATAAACAAAACATATCGATTTACTATGTTTTGTTTTTTCTGTTTTTTATAACCTATTGACCAAATAGGTTTATAGGGGTATAATGGGCAAAATTCAGAGAGGTTACCATATGGATAATATCTACTCTCAAATTCTGCACTGTATGGAGCGGGGGAATCCGGTTCTGTTGGAGACATACATCTGCGGAAAAGGCGGAGAGATCCGCGAAAAAATGGCAAGGCGTATTTCGCCTTTCTGCGTGCCGTGTTGCCGTGTTTGGCATCGGCGGCGTAGGTGGATATGTCTGTGAAGCACTGGTGCGCAGCGGTATCGGATCATTTGACCTGGTTGACGATGACAGGATCTGTTTGACCAATATTAACCGTCAGATCATTGCGACCAGAAGGACCGTGGGCAGGTATAAAACCGAGGTCATGAAAGAGCGTATTTTGGAAATCAATCCCGATGCCAAAGTGGAAACCTGCAACTGTTTTTTCCTGCCTGGGAACGAATCGGACTTTTCCTTTGAAAAATACGATTATGTGATAGATGCCATCGATACGGTATCTGCCAAGCTTGCTCTTGCCGATAAATGTCAAGAAATGGGAATCCCGATAATCAGCTCGATGGGTGCCGGAAACAAGCTGGATCCATCCGCCTTCCGTGTGGCGGACATTTATGAGACCCGTGCAGATCCATTGGCCAGAGTCATGCGGCGGGAACTGAAAAAGCGGGGTATAAAAGCGCTCAAAGTGGTCTATTCAGAGGAACAGCCTCTTCGGCCGATTGAGGACATGGCGATCAGCTGTCGAGCGCACTGCATCTGCCCACCCGGAACGAAGCGACACTGCACCGACCGGAGAGATATTCCGGGCAGCATCGCCTTCGTGCCATCTGTCGTGGGATTGATAATGGCCGGGGAGGTTGTCAAAGATCTCAGTATGCAACTATAGCCAAGGCTTATTTGCGTAATCGACAGACAGAAAACTTTTGCATTGCTGATACAAGATGCTCCCGGGCATTCGTGATGCCGTCTGCCAGACTGCCCACGAAATGGCTCTCGGTATAATGCTCGCATTTGCCCAGCATCCCGGATGGGATATGAAAAAACCGGAACACATAACAAAAAGGAGCTGTAGGAGCTGTTCCTGAAAAAGATGTGCCAGTATGATGTTGGCACAGAGGATGCCTCCTCGGACAGCTGAAAATAACAATGTCCGGAGCGGTTTCCATCTGATAATGGATTCCGCACCGGACATTTTGTGTTTGGTCGGAGAAAGGAGACTCGAACTCCCGGCCTCTTGGTCCCGAACCAAGCGCGCTACCAGCTGCGCTATTCCCCGTCAGCCGCTTTATTATAGGGATTTTACCTGCCCGTGTCAAGGGGGAAATATCCCACGGAAACGAAAACACGGGGCGGAAATCCCGCCCCGTGTCACACTTTGAGATCACTTCAGAAGCTTACGCTCATTTCCCTCTTTCATGGATTTCACAACCACAGCCGTCATGGCAAACAGAGCAATGACGTTGGGCAACACGATAAAGTTATTGAACATATCGGTAACTTCCCACACGAAGTCGCTGCTGGTCACGGTTCCCAGGAAAATGAACACCAGTGCAATGAGGGTGTAGATGGTGCTGCAGAGCTTGGGATTCTTCTTGCCGAACAGGTAGTCGGCGTTGATTCTGCCGAAAAGGTTCCAGCTCAATACCGTAGAGAATGCGAAGAAGAACAGGCAGATTGCCACGAACTTGGCACCCACAGAAGCGCCGAACACCGTGCCGAATGCGGTCTGGGCCAGATTGGCCTTGCCGATACCCTCGGGGATTACACCGGTGGCCAGAATGCCATCCTTGGTGTACAGGGTGCAGATGATCACAAGAGCGTTCAGGGTCAGAACAACGAAGGTGTCGATAAACACACCGATCATTGCCACAACGCCCTGATCGTGGGGATGTGCCACGTTAGCCTGGGCATGTGCGTGAGGAGTGGAACCCATACCGGCTTCATTGGAGAAGAGGCCACGCTTGGCACCCTGAGAAACAGCGGTCTTAAGAGCAGCACCGAAAGCACCGCCGATGATTGCCTGAGGCTTAAAGGCATACTTGAAAATCATGCCGAAGGTAGCGGGAACATCGGAAATGCGGCAAGCCAGAATGATCAGGCCACCCAGCAGGAAGATACCGGCCATGATGGGAACGATCTTCTCGGTAACGGCGGCCAGACGCTGAACGCCACCCAGGAAGATGATACCGCAGATCACTACAAGAACGATACCGAGAATCCAGCTGGGAACACCGAAAGCGGTCTGGAACACAGAGCCGATGGAGTTGGACTGCACCATGCAACCCATGAAGCCCAGAGCCAGAACAATGGAAATGGCGAAGAAGCCTGCCAGGAACTTACCGAAGCCGCCATTAAAAGCGGTGGTGATATAGTACACGGGACCGCCCTTGACGTTGCCGTCAGCGTCTACCCTACGGGTCTTCAGGGCCAGAGTGGCTTCTGCGTAGATGGTGGCCATGCCGAAGAAGGCGATGACCCACATCCAGAAAATAGCGCCGGGGCCGCCGGTAAGAATAGCACCGGAAGCACCCACGATATTACCGGTACCTACCTGGGCGGCAATGGCGGTAGCCAGCGCCTGGAATGAGGTCATACCGCTCTGCTGAGCGCCTCCCTTGAGCTTCAGGTTACCGAAGGTCTTCTTCATGCCCTCGCCGAAACAACGGATCTGCACAAAACGGGTTTTGATGGAGTACCACAGGCCAACACCCACCAGCAGGAAAATGAGGATGTAATTGCTGAGATACTCGTTGATCTTACAAACAATAGGGTACAATACTGCTTCCATGATTTTTTCTCCTTTTCAAGATAGAATAAAACAAGAGCCGCTGCAAAAACAGCGACTCTGGAGAAGTAACGCAGCAAGTGTTCACACCTGCTATCTCCGTCCTTTTGCCTGAGAGATTCGATACTTTCGTACCTTGCACCTTCGGCACCCGATTTAACGGGATTCTCCAGAGTATCCTCCCCGAACGGTCTTTTCATTCCGAACGGTTCATAGGATTATGTCAAGTTGTTGCAAGTATACTAGCACAGTTTCAGGGATAATGCAAGTATAAATTGCATTATCCCTGAAATAAATTTATCTCATCGCAGATAGAACTCCATTTTCACCGGGTTATGGTCGGAATAAGCAAAGCCCAGATCCATGACATCCGCACTTTCTATCTCCACATTGGGAGATACCAAAAAGCCGTCAACAGTCAGCACATATTGTCCCTCGTGATAGGGCCCGTCGGCATTGCGGCAGGAGGGTACGGGATTATTTTTGTCGATCGGTGCAACAAGCGTGATGTCAACAGCGTCAAAAGTTCCCTCCGGAATCGGCTGCGCCCAGCTGTATTCTTTATCAGATGCCCCGAAATAAACACTGCTGTCGCCAAGCAAATCCTTGTTGAAATCACCGCCTGCTATACACCAGTTCCCTGCCTCATACTCTGCCTGCATATATCCCAGCAACCGTTCTAACTGCTCGGTGGCAATGGTGCCATCGGAGGTGTAGGCGCTCAGATGCAGGTTAAAAAGCACCAGCTCTTTATCCTCTACCGGGATATGCTGTACACTGAAGCAGCGGTCCAGATCCACCAGTTTCATCAAACTCTTCTCAATGGGCAGTTCAACGCGGTTTGCAGATGTCATATGGAAGCGTGACGCTGTAAGGATTCCGGATACCGAAGAACCATGGGGCTGTGAAAACGGATAGAACAAAAATGGAGAATCATAATTCTGCGCCCAGGTATAGGGATAGTCTGCGCCGAGAGCCGCAACAATGGGAACCGTTTCGTCCACATGGTAACTGCGTGTGGAATCACGGTCCACTTCCTGAATCAGATAGAAATCTGCATTTTGCTTCTTCAAATACGCCGCAATATTTCCAAGATTGGCATTCAGTCGCTCTTCACTCCATGCCCAGGACTCCGAGCCGCCGTCCATAAAAAATCCGTAATCCGGTTCATAAGCGCCGAAGCCAATATTATAGGAAAGAATACCGTACTTTGTATCCTTTTCCGGTTTCATATCGCTTTTGCCGCTGATCACAAGCATTTGATTACCGATGCGATGATAATCGATCAACACATAGCCGAGATATCCTGCTACAACCACGATCACTGCCAGAATAATACAAAGAATCGCTTTGAGCCATTTTTTCATTTTGAGTCCACCCTCTCATTTACTTTCTTGACATGACATAGTATAATAGTTCTCAACCAATTTGCAAAGGGGAATTTTCTTTTGAGACGTCTCGTCATTCGTTTTAATGCACCGGTCGTATTGACTTTTGCTCTTCTTGGTCTGCTGACCCTGTTTCTCAATCAGTGGACTGACGGCGATTCCACCTGGCTCTTTTTCAGTGTGTATCGGGCTCCTTTGTCGGATCCTCTGACCTACATTCGCTTCTTCGGCCATGTTCTCGGGCACAGCAGCTGGACACATTATATGAATAATATGCTTCTGCTCTTGCTGGTCGGGCCCGGCGTTGAGGAAAAATACGGTCACTCCACTGTCTTCTGGTGCATGCTTGCCACTGCGGCAGTTACAGGATTGGTGCAGTTCATCTTCTTCCCCAACACCGCGCTTCTGGGTGCCAGCGGAATCGTATTCATGCTGATCGTACTCAATTCTTTCACAGAGATGAAAAAGGGCGAAATCCCTATCACCCTGATTCTCGTGGTGATCTTTTATCTGGGCGGAGAGTTGATTTCGGGTCTTTTCTCTGCCGACAACATCTCTCAGCTGACCCACATCGCCGGCGGTATTCTGGGCCTGATATTCGGCTTTACTATCCATCCGCGCAGAAGGAGGTAACGCATGCTGCACATATTGATTCCCGGTATTGTATTATACGGCGATCGCCATATAAAATCTGCCGCAAGGCAGGAACAGGAAATGGTTCCTCCTTTTCCAAAACACATGCAATGGTATCATGTTGAGAATCCCGGTCTTGCCGGCGGTGTGTTGAAGGAAAAACCAAAGGCCGCTTTGCTGGTACAGGCGATTTCCAGTATACTGATCCTTATTTCCCTTCTGTTTCATCGGTGTGATAAGAGCTCTGCGGAAAAAGCCGGCTCAACATTCATGCTGTTCGGAGCATTGAGTAACCTGTACGATCGTTTAGAACATGGCTCCGTCACGGATATGTTGCGATTTCCCAAGGCTCCCGGTAGGCTGAAAAGTTTGGTGTTCAACATTGCGGATTTCATGTTGATCTTCGGTGCCATATTGACAGTGATTGGACCTTTATTCCGAAAAAAATGATTGAAAAATCCCCTTGGTGTTGCCAAGGGGATTTACTTTACTCTTCACTTGTTTCAACGGCCAATTCATCCAAGGCCTGCTGATACACTTTCTTTTCATGCCGTGAATGGATCACGCTCTTATCGAACTTTTCCCACATGTCCGGACGGCGAGTGATGGTGCGCTTATAGCTCTCTTTGGTACGCCAATCTGCTACGTTGCCGTGATGGCCGGACAGCAGCACCTCCGGCACGGCACGGTCATGCCAAACCTCGGGGCGACTGTATTGGGGATATTCCAGCAATCCCGACCAGTGACTCTCCTCGGTATAGCAGCTTTCCTCCGGCAAAACGCCAGGTACCATACGGCATAGGCAATCCGCCAGTGCCATGGCAGGAATCTCACCGCCGGTAAGCACAAAATCGCCCATGGAGATCTCCTCGTCTACGCATTCGTCGATAAAGCGCTGGTCGATGCCCTCATAATGACCGCAGACCAGAACGATATTTTCATAGTCCGCTTTCAACTGCTTTGCCACCTGCTGGTTGAAAACGCGGCCGCAGGGCGAAAGATAGATCGTATGTGGTTTTTCTCCGACCTCACCGCAGATGTGATCCCAACAGCGGTACAGAGGATCGCACTGCATCACAGCGCCGCGACCTCCGCCGTAGGGATAATCGTCCACCTGCATCTGCCTATTGGTCGTGTATTCCCGAATCTGATGACACTTTATGGTCACCAGATCTTTCTCGCGAGCCCGCCCAATGATGGATTGACCCAACATTGCCTCAAGCGCATCGGGAAAAAGCGTCATAATATCAATTCTCATCGGTTGCCAAACCTTTCATCATATGCACCCGAACTGTGCCGGCCTCTACGTCAACAGATGCGATAAAGACTTCCGGAACAGCGGGGATCAGGTATTCATGTGTGCCCTTGACTTCATATACCTCATGGGCAGGATAGTGCAGCACTCTCTTGAGCTGGCCGATTTCTTCACCGGTAGCATCATCCAAAACGGTACAGCCCATCAGTTCTGCCTGAAAATACTCCCCCTCCGGCAATTGGGCATCTTCCCGGCGAACCGCCACAGCCTTGCCCTTTAAAGCCAGAGCCGCATCCATATCTTCCACTCCGGGGATCGTCAGAAGAACCGTGGATTTATGTACGCGAGCCGACTTTACCTTCGTGGCAACACCACCGATCAGCAATGTGTCAAACTCCGCCAGAAATTCGGGATCAAACTCCGGCAAAGGATTGAGTTTTACCTCTCCGCGAATACCGTGTGCATTGACAATGGTTCCCACCGGGATCTGTTCCAACTTCATATTCTCTCTCCTTCTGGTAAAACGGATATATCCGTGCTATTTCATGTGGTATTATAATGGATTTCTTCCGCCAATGCAACATTGACAAACGCATGGTACGGGAATATAATACAATGCATCTAATATATCATATTATCTATTTCTGAGGTCTTGAAGGTTGAAACATCGTAATCGAAGCACCATACCGATTTGTGCTTGAAAGAGCGTCCGGCAACACATAAAAATTCAGTCCAACACAAGGTTGAGCCT
>R26__coassemble_222_pt1 | contig 38182 bp, 36 predicted proteins | sample R26__metabat2_high_PE_009 | metagenome-assembled genome bin R26
AGGTCTGCTCGAAGCCCAGGAACTTGATGATGCCTTCATAAACGTTCTTCTGGAAACGCAGGCCGCCCTTGTAGGGGCCGATCGCACCGTTGAACTGGCAACGCCAGCCGCGGTTGGTGTGCCACTGACCGTTATCGTCGCACCATACAACACGGAAGGTGAACATACGCTCGGGCTCGACCATACGGTTGAGCAGATCGACCTTCTCATACTCGGGGTGCTTCTCGATCACAGGCTCCAGAGAGGACAGAACTTCCTCAACGGTCTGGACGAACTCGGGCTCATTGCCGTGCTTGGTACGGACGTTTTCCAGTACGCTAGCCAGATAAGCATTCATAATCATTTGCCTCCTAAAAAATTATTCCAATTTGGAATTACATAGTAACGACGGCACATCCCGTCAACGATGATAATAACACCATTCGAAATAATTCTCAAGTGGCGAAACATTAAAACCCAACTATTTCTTCGTAAAAATTCAGAGCGAATTTTTGTGCATTTTGCCGCCTATTCCCTTTTCCCACGCTTTTGCCTGCCATAAGTATTAGTAATGCACTCTCCGCATTCTTTTGGGTCTGCTCATATTGACATTTTCCAAAACCACATTATAATAATAGCCGTTGATTTATGCCAACGAATGTCATTCGAAGGATAAAGGAGAATTGATTATGACATACTCGATTACCATCGCCGGTTTGAAGCGCGAGCTCCCCATCTGCAAGGTGACGGACGATCTTTATATTGGTGCATTCATCTGCTTCGGCGATGCCGAGGTCACCGAGGCCGCCGCCCGCGACATGCTCAAGAAGCTGCAGACCGTGGAATATGACTATCTCTTTACCGCCGAGGCCAAGTCCATTCCCCTGATCCACGAGATGGCTCGCCAGTCCGGTGCCAAGAAGTACTTTATCGCCCGCAAGGGACAGAAGGTCTATATGCCCGATCCTCTGCACGTGGAGGATAACTCCATCACCACACTGGGTACTCAGAAGCTGTTCATCGGCCGTGATGATGCCGATCTGATCCGCGGCAAGCGCATCGTGATCATGGACGATGTAATCTCCACCGGCGGCAGTCTCAAGGCCATGGAAGCTCTGGTCAACATGGCCGGCGGTGAAGTGGTGGGTAAGATTGCCGTTCTGGCCGAAGGCGGCGCTGCCCAGCGTAAGGACATCATGTTCCTGGAAAAGCTCCCCGTCTTCAACGCTGACGGTACCGTAAAGGGCTGATCATTACAAAGTGAGGGCGTTTCACCCATTGGTGAAACGCCCTTTTGTTATACCATTTTACGATGACGGGAGAATCTGTAATCAAAATTTTGTCGAAATGAAAAGTTATCGTGGACATTTGCGATAAGTTGTGATAATATTAGGAATTAACATATCAAATGCCGCAAGGAGGACTTCCCTATGTCACAGTATGAAAGCTATGAAAGCAAGGTCAGCCGCAAGCTTCGGAAAAAGCAGCGCATCATCGATGTGGCCGCCGGCCGTGAAAAGGCGGATCTGGTGCTGAAGCACGCCACCTATGTAAACGTGTTTTCCAACGAGTTGTGCACCGGTGATATCGCCGTAGCTGAAGGCCTGATCGTGGGCATCGGCACCTACAGCGGTGAAAATGAGGTGGATGTCTCCGGTAAGATCGTCCTGCCCGGCTTTGTGGATGCCCACATCCATCTGGAGAGCAGCCTGGTGAAGCCCAGTGAATTCGCCAAGGCCGTTCTTCCCCACGGTACCACCACCGTCATCACCGATCCCCATGAGATCGCCAACGTGATGGGTACCGAGGGTATTGACTATATGCTGCAGGCCACCGAGGGTCTGCCCGTAGACGTGCGCTTCATGCTGCCCTCCTGCGTTCCCGCCACTCCCATGGACGAGTCCGGTGCCAATCTGGACTATCGTGCCATTGACAGCTTCTATAATCATCCCCGTGTACAGGGTCTGGCCGAGATGATGAACTCTTACGGTGTCATCCATAACGACGTGGACGTGGTATCCAAAATTGTCTCCGCCCAGGTCAACCACAAGAAGATCGACGGCCATGCCCCCGGTCTTACCGGCAACGACCTCAACGCCTACATCGCCGCCGGTGTGTATTCCGACCATGAGTGCAGCGATGTGGACGATGCTATCGCCAAGCTGCAGCGCGGCCAGTTCATCATGATCCGTGAGGGCACCGCTGCCCGCAACCTGGAGGCTCTTGTGCCCCTGCTGTGCGATAAGTACGTAGAGCGTTGCATGTTCTGCACCGACGATAAGCACCCCAATGACCTGCTGGAAAAGGGTCATATCGACTACATCGTCAAAAAGGCCATCTCCCTGGGTGCAGATCCCATCACCGCCATCAAAGCCGCCTGCCACAATGCCGCCCGCTACTTCCTGCTGAACAACCGCGGCGCCATTGCCCCCGGCTATCTGGGCGACTTTGTGGTCATCGACAGCTTCAACGATTTCAACATTGAGAAGGTCTTCAAGCGCGGCGAGCTGATGTGTGAAAACGGCAAGATGGTCGCCGAGATCCCCGTGCCCGAGATCGATCCCTATCTGGAGAAGAAGGCCCATGAGACTTTCCGCGTGTCCCCCATGACCGCCGAGAGCTTCTGTGACGGACGTCCCCGTGGTGTCATCGGCATGATCCCCAATGAGATCATCACCACTGATGCCGGCTATTCCGATCACATCGATGTGGAACAGGATATCCTGAAGATCGCCGTCATCGAGCGCCACAAGAACACCAACCACATCGGTGTGGGCTTCATCAAGGGCTATGGCCTGAAAAAGGGCGCCGTTGCCACCTCCATCAGCCACGACAGCCACAACATTATCGTGGTGGGCTGCAATGAAGAGGACATGGCCTATGCCGCCAACCGCATCGTGGAGCTGGGCGGCGGCATCCTGGTGGCCGATGGTGGCAAATCCCTGGTGGAGGTGCCCCTTTCCGTGGCCGGCATCATGTCCGACGAGCCTCTGATCACCGTCAACGAAAAGCTGGAGAATGCCAAGGAAAAGGCCTTTCAGAACGGTGTCAGCCGCGGCGTGGATCCTTTCATGACCCTGAGCTTCATGGCCTTGAGTGTCATCCCCACTCTGCGCATCACCACCCGCGGCGTATTCGATGTCACCAGTCAGCAATACGTTTAACTGCTTCAAACGCGGTCTCCGAAAATTGGAGACCGCGTTTGAGTTTGACAAAGCCCCCTCAGGCCTTTGTCAAATAGGGTTTCACTTCGTTTTGGCGCCTCGTTGGCGCAAACCGCCAACTTCGACACGTCACTTCGCGAGAAGTATATTTTGCCACGTACACGCCGCGGCAAAATATGATCAAACAGCTTTGCCGCCTGCGGGCGGCAAATTCTGTGAAGCTTTTACAACTATAGATGCCTCCGAGAAATCGGAGGCTTTTTCTTTTTGTAAATCTTTCCTGAACATGGCAAATATCACTTTTCTTTCCCGGGGCAATGGTGTATACTATATATTGTATTGATATATGTAAACGCAAGGAGGATCTTTCCGATTATGATACCGAACCGCAAGGAGATCATGCCGGACGTATACCTGACCTATCTGCCGGCTGAACGCTTCAAAACCTGTCTTTTATCCGCCCACCTGATCACATGTCTGGACGCTTCCACCGCTTCTTTGAACGCCCTTTTGCCCGCCGTTTTGCGCCGGGGCACCATGCGCTGCCCCGATATGGAGAGTCTTTCCGCCGCTCTGGATACCCTCTACGGCGCCACCATCGACTATACTCTGCGGAAAAAGGGAGAACGTCAGTGCATCGGCTTTGTGGCCAACTGTATTGATGACGCCTACGCTCCCGGCGGTGAGAAGCTGCTGGAATCACTGGCTCAGCTTCTGGGTGAACTGTTCCTGGAGCCTGTCACAAAGGGCGGCCGCTTCCTCAGTGAATATGTGGAAAGCGAAAAGAAAAACCTTATTGACGCCATCCGGGCCATCCGCAACGACAAGCGGGATTGGGCCGATGTGCGTCTGATGCAGGAGATGTGTGCCGACGAGCCTTACGGCGTTCTGCGTCTGGGTGACGAGGACTCCATCTCCAAAATCAACAACCAGAAGCTCTATCAGCATTACCAGGAACTCCTGTCCAGCAGCCGCATCGAGATGTTTTACAGTGGCACGGCACCTCTTGCCCGGGTGGAAAGCGCTCTTCGCAACGCATTTTCCACTCTGCCCCGTGGCCTGGTTCGCAGGCTTGCGCCCATTACCGTCGGAAACGCTCCTGACGAGGTGCGTCATGTAACGGAGTCTATGGATGTGACCCAGGGCAAACTGTCCATGGGCTGGCGCTGTGCAACCGACGATGTGCCCGCCATGGTGATGGCCAACCTGCTCTTCGGCGGTACCAGCAATGCCAAGCTCTTTTTGAACGTCCGTGAGAAGATGTCTCTTTGCTACTATGCCTCCAGTTCGTATGTCCGCAGCAAACGCCTGATGACCGTTTCTTCCGGCATCGAAGTGGCCGACTATGACAAGGCCGTGGCCGAGATCCTCCATCAGCTGGAGGAAGTGAAAAACGGCAATTGGGAGCCTTGGGAAATAGAAGGTGCCCTGGCCACCATGGTGTCGGGCCTGCAGTCCCTCAGTGATTCCCAAAGCGCGCTTGAGAATTTCTATCTGGGCCAGATCGCCACAGATGAGACCGATACCGAGCTGGAGTTTATGGAAGCCCTGCGTCAGGTGACGCCGGAGCGCATCCGTGCTGCCGCCATGACGGCAAAACTGGACACCATCTACTTCCTGAAGGGAAAGGAGGATGCTTCATGCTGACCAAGTACAGCCGCATCGGCGAAGAGGTGCTGGAGTTCACCCTCCCCAACGGTCTTCCCGTCTGTATCGTTCCCAAGCGTGGCTTCCAACGGAAATATGCCATGTTTGCCACCCGTTACGGCGGCATGGATATGCGCTTTGAAAAGGATGGAAAATGGTTGGATACACCCGCCGGCATCGCCCACTATCTGGAACACAAGATGTTTGATACCGAGGAGGGTAATGCCCTGCAGGAGCTGGCGAAAAACGGTGCCGAGCCCAATGCCTTTACCTCCAATGCCATCACCTGTTACTATTTTGATTCCACCGAGAAGTTTATGGAGAACCTCCGCATTCTCCTCTCCTTCGTGTCCATTCCCTATTTCACCGATGAGAGTGTCCAGAAGGAGCAGGGCATCATTTCTCAGGAAATCCGCATGATCGAGGACAATCCCGAGTGGCAGGTGTATAAGCGCCTGATGCAGGCTCTTTACCACCACAGTCCCGTGAACGTACCCATTGCCGGTAGCGTGGAGAGCATTGCGGAGATCTCCGCGCAGACCCTCTATGATTGCCACAAAGCCTTCTACACTCCCGCCAACATGTGCCTTGTGGTGGTGGGCGACGTAAACGCCGAGGAGATCCTCGCTCTGGCTGAGGAGATCCTGCCCACAGAAAGTGGCCCTGTCATCGCCCGGGACTACGGTCCCGAAGAACCGCTGACACCTGCTGCGCCCGAGACCCGCTGCCAGATGGAAGTGGCCATGACCAACTTCCTTGCCGGCTTCAAGTGCCCGCCTCAGCACGGCGGTGAAGTCCAGATGCGCAACAACCTGATCGGTGAGCTGGCCTGCGACATTCTCATGGGCGAATCCAGTCCTCTCTATGCCCGACTCTATTCTCAGGGGCTTATCAACGGAAGCTTCGGCAGCAGCTATGACATCCTGCCCGGTGCCGCCTATGTATATCTGGGCGGCGACAGCAAGGATCCCCACGCTGTTGTGGACGCTATTCTGGAGGAGGCTCAGCGTCTTTTACGCGACGGCATCAACGATGCCTACTACCTGCGGATCCGCAATGCCAACTTCGGCAGCGATCTCAAGGACCTCAACAGCTTTGAAAATATCGCGGTCTCCATGGTAGAGGCTCACTTCCACAGATATGATGCCTACCGCTTCCCCGAAGCCTATGACAACATCTCCGCCCGGGACATTCTGGATTTCATCCGCGACAATATCACCCGTGAGCACATGGCACTTTCCATCGTGGACCCTAAGGAGGCATAAGATGCTCAATAACTTTTCCATCATGACCGACAGTCCCATTCGCTTCCCGGGGCTTTTCGGCGACCGGGCCTTTACTGCCTCCGGCACCGTCCATTTAGGCAGTTTTTCCATTCATTGGTACGGAATCCTCATCACACTGGGTCTGGCGCTGGCCACCTGGTACTGCTTGCGCCACAAAGAGCAGTACGGCATTCGGGAAGATGATTTTCTGGACTGCCTGATCTGGGGCATCCCCGGCGGGATCGTGGGTGCCCGTATCTACTACGTACTGTTCTATCTGGATCTGTTCCGCAGCAGTGACGGCACCTTCCAGTGGGGCAAAGCCATCGCCATCTGGGACGGTGGTCTTGCCATTTACGGCACGGTGATCGCCATCGTGATCATTGCTTTGGTCGTCTGCCGCGTCAAGAAGATCAAGTTCTTTGTTCTTTGCGACTTTCTCGTTCCCGGCCTTCTCATCGGTCAGTTGGTGGGCCGCTGGGGCAATTTTATGAATCGTGAAGCTTTCGGCAGCATCACCGAGCTTCCCTGGCGCATGGAGTTGACCACCGTCACCGGCAACACCGTGTGCGTACATCCCACGTTTCTCTATGAGAGTCTGTGGAATCTGGTAGGTTTTCTTCTCCTGGCTCTGATCGTTTCCAAGAACCGCCGTTTTGACGGGGAAAACACCTGGTTCTACTGCCTTTGGTACGGCTTCGGCCGCTTCTGGATCGAAGGTCTGCGCACCGACAGCCTGTATCTCTTTGACTGGCAACTGTTCGGACAGCCCATTCGCGTCAGCCAGGCTGTCAGCCTGCTGCTGGCGATCGTGGCGGCGGTCATGCTGATATACAACCTGGCGGTGGTCAAGCACACGCCGGAAGAGCTATTCGTCAATCAACAGAAGGCTAAAGAAGAAAAAGCACAGGAGGAATGAGCATGGCAGCTACCATTATGGATGGCAAAACTCTTGCCATGAGCATCAAAACCGGCATCGCCGAAGCCGCCTTTTACATGGCACATAAGCCCACCCTGGCCGTAGTTCTGGTGGGCGATGATCCGGCTTCTGCCATCTATGTGCGCAACAAGGAAAAGGATTGCGCCGAATGCGGCATCCAATGCCGTGATTACCGTCTTGCCGCTTCCACCTCTCAGGCGGAACTGCTGCGGCTGATCGAGCAGTTGAACCGGGACATATCGGTGGACGGTATTCTGGTGCAGCTTCCGCTTCCCAAGGGTTTGAATACCGACGAGGTACTCTGCGCCATTGACCCGGATAAGGATGTGGACTGCTTCCACCCATTCAATGTAGGCAGACTCTGGCAGGGCGGCGGTGTTTATGTCCCCTGCACGCCCGCAGGTGCTATGGCTCTTCTGCAGGAATACCACATCGATCCCGCCGGGAAGCAGTGCGTCATCATCGGGCGCAGCAACATTGTGGGAAAACCCATGGCGGCCCTGCTGTTGCAGGCACACGGCACCGTAACGGTCTGCCACAGCAGAACCGAAAACCTCAAAGAACTCTGCCGCAAGGCTGATATTCTGGTTGCCGCTGCCGGTCAGAAAGGACTTGTGACTGCCGATATGGTCAAGCCCGGCGCCGTGGTGATCGACGTGTCCATGAATCGTGGGGAGGACGGTCATCTCTGCGGAGACGCAGATTTTGAAGCCGTATCGGAGATCGCCTCCTTTATCACGCCGGTTCCCGGCGGTGTGGGACCCATGACACGCGCCATGCTGATGGTAAACACCCTCACAGCGGCTCGGAGACATCACTGAAACAAAAAATAAGAGCCTTTCGGCTCTTATTTTTTTATTTATATTTACAGGATGCGTCTTGCGCCCACATAACGGGAGGGATAACTTCCGCCGTCCAGGGAGGACGTGATCACGCCAACGCCGTATGTAGAAGCGTGGATAAAGTTGCGATCACCCACGTAGATGCCCACATGGCCAATGGCATTGCCGCCGTAGCTGAAAAACACCAGATCGCCCGGCTGAAGCTCGGACTGGCTGACCGACGTTCCGTAACCGTACTGGCCGGTGGCACCGTGAGGCAGAGACACACCGTAAAGGCCAAAGATATACATGGTAAAACCGGAGCAGTCGAAGCTGCTGGGACCGCTGCCGCCGTAACTATAACTGTAACCCAGATACTGCTGCGCCGTGGCGGCCAGTTCTGCGCCTGTGCCGCTGTAGGTCGTGGTGGTCGTGGTTTCTGCGGCGGTTGTTTCCGTTTTGGTTTCTGCGGTCTGCGGGGTCTGCGTTGCAGGCGCCTTGGCCGCGGGTTTTTCCACTCCGATCAGCAGATACTCTGCATTCACATAGCCGCTGTCGTAGTTGGTCTTCACTGCAAACCAGCCTTTTTCAAAGCCGGTCACATCCACATAAGTATCCCGGGTCACCTGACAGATCACGCCGCTGGAAGCACTGGGAAATGTGCGGACATTCAGTGCATCTGCGCTGACCTTGCCCAGACAGCTGAACTCCGCTTTATCTTTTTTATCCAGAAGTCGAGCCGCCACATAGCCGGTCTTTCCGCCGTAACTGACGGAATACCAGTCGTCTTTACTGCCGGTGATCAGCACAGCAGTCCCCTTGGTAAGAGTGGCTAAAACCTTGCCGTCGGTGGGTGCTTCACGCATATTCACATCCGCAGCATTCACGATGCCGACAGACTTCGTATGGGAGTTCGCAGGGGTTTGGGTCTGTTCTTTCGCCTGTTCATTTTTTTCCGAGCCGGCCTCATCCGCCTTGCTTTGCTCTTTCAAGATATCGGCAGTCGGAGGAGGCGCCGGAACGGCAATCCTCAGAGTGGACTCAGTAGCCTTGGGAGTATGTGTCACAGGCAGCGCCGCCGCTGCCACGGTTTGTTCCAAAGGTTCCTGCGGCTCCTTCCCGGGCAAACGCGTGGTCACCAGCACCACCGCACAGAGTAAAGCAGCCCCAAGTATGACTTTCAAAGCAGTGGCACCTGAGTTTGCTCTTTTTCCTTTGTACAGCATGATTTACAGCTTGCCGGCCAGTGCGCGCTCCAACCAGATGGAACCCACGTCCATAGCCGCATAGAGGCTTTCCTTTTCAGATTTTTTTACCACACGGTCGCGGGACTTCAGATTGGGATCGGTCAGCTGCAGCTGCACACTCACGCGGGTAGCCACATCCATGTCCTGCACCTTCTTGGTATCCAGAATCTGAAACATCACAATGTACTTGTCGGCCATAGAGCCGTAATAAATCAAATTATCAACACGGCGCAGAGGGTGATCTTTATAGACCAGACCTTCAGCCTTTTTTTCGTCAGCCATGTTCTTATCCTCCTTATAAAAAATTGTACTTATTTTATCACAGGGGCATGGCATTGTCAAATTGTCGCCGGTGGTAAATATTGCTAGCCGCAAAATTGTGTCTATGTTTTACCCGCATAACACAAAAGCCACCCCGATGGGTGGTTTTCGTGTTTGGTACGCCCGGTGCGATTCGAACGCATGGCCTACAGAGTCGGAGTCTGTCACTCTATCCAACTGAGCTACGGGCGCATATGGGGTTGTTTCTACCGCAGGTTTTGGGTCCCAGGCCTGTTGCGGTGCCCGGATTTTCTGCGCAGCTTTCGCTGTTTGCTTGAAAACCCGACCGCGGCCACTCGCTCACCTCGCTTAATCCGCCACCGGCGGCGCTCGGATCGCTCCCCAACTGAGCTACGGGCGCATATGGGGTTCCGCTGTCTTAGCAACGCTTGATATTATACCCGATACCGCATGTAAAGTAAAGTGATAATTTCTCGAAAAAGATTGTTAAAAAAGTTGACAACTACTATATTCTGCGCTATAATACGGCATATTTTAAACCAAGGACACAAGTACTATGAAAAAGCAAAGAGTTTCTGACGCAGTTATTCACCGTCTTCCCCGCTACTATCGCTATCTGGACGACCTCTACAACAAGGGCGTAGTCCGCATTTCTTCTAACACGCTGGGCAATAAAATGGATATCACCGCCTCCCAGATCCGCCAGGACCTCAGTTGTTTCGGCGAGTTCGGGCAGCAGGGCTACGGATATAACGTGGCAGAGCTCCGCAGTGAAATCGGCCACATTTTGGGTATTGATAACGGCCACCGCCTGATTGTCATCGGTGCAGGCCATCTGGGTCATGCGCTCCTGCAGAACTTCGATTTCCGAAAGGTCGGTTTTGAAATCGATTCCGCTTTCGATCTGGCTCCGGCACTGATTGGTTCTGAGATCAACGGTGTTACGATCCGTTCCATGGATGAACTGGACGACTATATTGCCCTGCATCACCCCAATGTAGCTGTGCTGACGGTGCCTCAGTCCGTTGCCCAGCCGCTGGCTGACAAGCTGATTTCCCTGGGCATCAAGGGCTTCTGGAACTTTACCAACGTAGAGCTGAGCACCGAAGCCGAAGGTGTCTTCTTTGAGGATGTCCACTTTGTGGATACCCTGCTGACTTTAAGTTATCGTATTTCCCGGAGCAACTAATCACACTTCTCAGCGTTCCACATACTATGGAGTGAGACCCATCCGAAAGGGCGGGCCGAAATTTCATAGGAGGTTACGCTATGTGTAATCAGTCTTGTTCCTGCTTCGGCGGCAGCAGTTGCTGCTGGATCATCATTGCCATCATCCTTCTGTGGCTGTTCTGCGGCAACAACAACTGCGGTTGCGGCAACGGCTGCGGCAACGGCTGCAGTTGCGGCAACAGCTGCGGCTGCTAAACAACGATAGAAAAGTCCCTCGGCCTTGCCGAGGGACTTTCAGCTTGTCAAAAGGCTTTTGACAAGCTGAAAGCAATCAGGAAACTTTCCGAAAAGTACCCAAAAGTTTCCTGATCTGTGATTATAATGATGAAAGACACCCCTGATGGGTTTCTTTCATTCTATCTTCCTTTCCGTTTTCGATGCGCTTTACCGCCTCTTTTACAGTTTATGTCCCTCGGCCTTGCCGAGGGACTTTTTCCATGCTATACTGGACAAAAGCGAGGTGTTTGCCATGACCGTTTCCGATTTTAAGGCGCAATATCAGTATCACCGCCCTACTCTCCAGGATGCCAAGCACAATTATGCCGTTTTGGTACCGCTTGTCGAGACAGAGGACGGGCTCTGCCTTCTGTATGAGGTGCGCTCGGCCACCATTGCCCAGCCCGGCGAGGTCTGCTTCCCCGGAGGACGGATCGAAATGGGCGAAACCGCCGTGGAAGCCGCCCTGCGGGAAACCCGGGAAGAACTCGGCATTTCCGCGGATGACATCACGGTGTTGGGTGAACTGGACTTTTTATATCTGCGCTCCGATCGGCTGATGTATCCCGTTCTGGGTTCCGTTAAGGCCGATGCCGTTTCCGGAATGCACGCCTCCGACTGCGAGGTTGCCGATACGTTTCTGCTTCCTCTGAAATGGTTGCAGGAGCATCCGCCCACGGTGTACCGCTATCCCCTGCGGCCCATTGTCGGGGAGGACTTCCCCTATGATACCGTGCAGGTTCCGGCCAACTATCAGTGGGTGGACGGACGTATGGAAGTACCTATCTATGCAGGTCTTTCCCACACTCTTTGGGGTCTTTCTGCCCGCATTACAAAGCACTTAATTGAAAACATGAAATAATAAAAAGGAGGCGTTTGCCTCCTTTTTTACTTATCCCAGCAGATGCTCCAGAAGCACCTTACAGCCGATCAAAATCAAAATGGCACCGCCTGCAAATTCTGCCCGGCTTTTGTACCTGACTCCGAAGATATTGCCGATGAAAACGCCGCCCAGGGAAATGGCGAAGGTGGTCACGCCGATGATGGCGAAAGCCACCCACACAGACACGGAAAGCGTCAGCATGGAGAATGTCACGCCCACAGCCAGTGCATCAATGCTGGTGGCAATGGCCAGCACCAGCAACTCTTTATGCCCTGTTTTCTTCTCCTGAGCATCCTCTTCTTTGGAAAAGCTCTCGCGGATCATGTTGCCGCCGATCCAGGCCAACAGCACAAAAGCGATCCAGGGTGCAAATTTCTGCACATACCGGGCAAACTGAGAGCCCAGAAACCAGCCGATCAGCGGCATCAGCGCCTGAAAAACACCGAAGTATCCCGCGATCCACAGGGTCAGCTTTTTATCCACCTTCTGCATGGAGAGTCCCTTGCAGATGGCCACGGCAAAGGCATCCATGGAAAGGCCCACCGCGATCAGAACAATTTCAATAAGTGTCATGTTTATCCTCGCATCACAGTATCACCGGTACCGAATTCTGAATGTGCATACGATCAGGCGCTACAAAGCATGCATAGGCCACGACCTCCACGCCGTTTTGTGCGGCATGGCGCAGCGCATCACCGAAAGCACCGTGAGTGGCATCATTGGGCGAAAAGTCCAGCACGTTGTCCATCTGGATCACGAAAAATGCTGTGGCACGGTGTCCCTCTTTCACCGCTCGTTCCAGCTCATGAAGATGCTTGATGCCGCGTTGGGTAGGGGCATCGGGAAAGCGTGTATGGCCGTTTTCTTCCAGTGTGACGCCCTTGACTTCCACAAAGTGCAGACCCTCCGCCGTCTCAATACAAAAATCAAGCCTGGAATCCCCGTAGCGGTATTCCGAGTGCACCGCAACAGCTTTCGGATCAAAGTTTCGGGCAAACTCCCCGAAGGCACGGTTGGGTGCCTGGGAGTCCATGTTGATCAGTCGATCACCCTTTTTGACGGCGATAAGATCGTAGGCGGTCTTGCGGGCAGGATTCTCACTTTTTTCCAGGTAAACGGTACACCCCGGCACCAGAAGCTCCCGGCATCGACCCGTGTTTTTAACATGCACAACCGTATCCGCTCCGCCTAAGTCCACATGGGCAATGAAGCGGTTTGGCCGTGACAGGAAGCGCCCCTGCACGATCCGGTTATACTTCACTTTCCCACCACCTTTACGAAGCTTCATAGTACCATATACAAGCATTATTTGCAAGGTGACTTTTTTCCGTTAAATCGCCGAATTAGCAAAATAATTTTTAGGTAATCTTACAATCTTTTTGCGTATTTCCCCCTCCGCCTTGCATTCTCCGATGATTTTTGGAATAATATAGGTACATTCTACAAAATGGGAGGAAATCGTACCTATGGATTATTCCAACCTGTTCGTATGCCTGATGGGTATCTGCACCGTGTTTATCGGTTTGATCTGCATCATTGCGCTGGTCTCCGTGATGAGCGCCGTGATCCGCAAGACCGACAGTGCCGTTGCAACCAAGGCCGCAGCAATTCCTGCGGCAACTTCCGCTGTGACCCCCGAAATGGTAGCCGCTGTGTCCGCCGCCATTGCCGAGGAGCTGGGAACTGACATCAGTGCCATCCGCATCGTGTCTATGAAAAAGGTCTGAAAAAACAAAAAAGGAGAACAAATAACATGAAGAAGTACAAAGTGAATGTAAACGGTACCGCCTATGAGGTGGAAATCGAAGAGATGACCGGCGCCCCCGTGGCTGCTGCTCCCGCCGCTGCCCCTGTTGCTGCTCCCGTGGCCTCCGCCGCCGGTGAAGCTGTTACCGCTCCCATGCCCGGCAACATTCTGGCCGTGAACGTGGCTGCCGGCGACACTGTGAAAAAGGGTCAGGTTCTGATGATTCTGGAAGCCATGAAGATGGAAAATGAGATTATGTGCCCCCACGACGGCAAGATCGCCTCTGTGGCCGTGACCAAGGGTGCCACCGTGGAATCCGGCAGCGTTCTTTGCACCTTCGCCTGATCGGAGGGCGCGTACATGCAAGCTATTTTAAATTTCTGCGCACAGACCGGCTTTTTCCAGTTCTTCCAGGGAGCTAACTGGAAATGCGCCATCATGATCCTCATCTCCTGCGTACTGCTGTATCTGGGCATCGTGAAGAAGTTCGAGCCCCTGCTGCTGGTGCCTATCGCCATCGGTATGCTGGTAACTAACCTGCCCGGTGCTGCCATGTACCACGAGATCCTCTTTGCCGGCGGCCATATCCACTGGGATCTGTTCGGCGGCCATCCCATCACGGCACAGTTTTTGGCCGAGATGTTGGAAAACGGCGTGTCCGCCTCCGTCTTACAGCCCTATGTGGATGCATTGATGACCTCGGCACAGAATCTCTTCGGTGCCGATGCCATGGCTGATCTGATGGCGCAGGTTGCCGCCAACGGCAGCAACGCCGTCAACTCTCTGGCCAATCAGCTGGACACTCTGGTCACCGCCGAGCAGTATGCCGCCTCTTACGGCATCACCGTCAGCGATGTCACCGTGTCTGCCGGCCTCATCGACGTGCTGTATCTGGGCATCAAGCTGGGTATCTATCCCTGCCTGATCTTCATGGGTGTGGGCGCCATGACCGACTTCGGTCCCCTGATCGCCAATCCCAAGAGCCTGCTGCTGGGCGCTGCTGCACAGCTGGGTATCTTCATGACCTATGTGGGTTGCCGACTGAGCGGCCTCTTCTCCGGCAATGAAGCTGCCTCCATCGGTATCATCGGCGGCGCTGACGGCCCCACCGCCATCTTCGTCACCGCCATGCTGGCCCCGGCGCTTCTGGGCCCCATCGCCGTATCCGCCTACTCCTACATGGCTCTTGTTCCCGTGATCCAGCCTCCCATCATGAAGGCCCTGACCACCGAGAAAGAGCGCCAGATCGTGATGAAGCCTCTGCGCGAGGTCTCCAAGAAGGAAAAGATCATCTTCCCCATCGTGGTCACCATCTTTGTGGCTCTGCTGGTGCCCTCTGCCGCTCCTCTGATTGCCTGCCTGATGTTCGGTAACCTGGCCAAGGAGTGCGGTGTCACCGAGCGTCTGAGCAAGACCATGCAGAACGAGCTGATGAACATCGTCACCATCTTCCTGGGTGTGTCCGTGGGTGCTACCGCCACCGGTGCCACCTTCCTGTCCGTCAAGACTCTGATGATCATGGGCATGGGCATCGTGGCTTTCGGTTTTGGTACCGCAGGCGGCGTGCTGCTGGCCAAGTTCATGAACCTGTTCCTGAAGGAAAAGATCAATCCCCTCATCGGCTCCGCCGGTGTGTCCGCTGTGCCCATGGCTGCCCGTGTCAGCCAGAAGGTGGGTCAGCAGTACAATCCCAGCAACTTCCTGCTCATGCACGCTATGGGTCCCAACGTGGCCGGCGTTATCGGCTCCGCTATCGCGGCCGGCGTGCTGATCTCCCTGTTCGGCTAATAGGAGGTACAATATGGAATTTTTGACAAATAAACCCCTGTTGATCACGGATACCATTCTCCGTGACGCTCACCAGTCTCAGGCAGCCACCCGCATGACCATTGAGGACATGCTGCCCGCACTGGAGACCCTGGACTCCATCGGCTACTATTCCCTGGAGTGCTGGGGCGGTGCCACCTTCGACTCCTGCATGCGTTTCCTCAACGAGGATCCCTGGGAGCGTCTGCGCACCATCCGCAAGCATGTGAAAAACACCAAGCTGCAGATGCTGTTCCGCGGCCAGAACATTCTGGGCTACAAGCACTATGCCGACGACGTGGTGGACGCTTTCTGTGCCAAGAGCATTGAAAACGGCATCGACATCATCCGCATTTTTGACGCCCTCAACGACGTCCGCAACCTGGAGCAGGCCATCCGCTCCACCAAGAAGTATGGCGGCCAGGTAGAAGCCACCCTCAGCTACACCATCTCCCCTATCCACAACGAAGAACACTTCGTGAAGCTGGCCAAGGAGCTGGAGCAGATGGGCGCTGACGCCATCTGCATCAAGGACATGGCAAACCTGCTGCTCCCCATGGATGCCTACTCTCTGGTGAAGGCCCTCAAGGAGACCGTGAATGTTCCCATTCACCTGCACACCCACAACACCACCGGTACCGGCGACATGGTGCTTCTGATGGCTGCCTATGCCGGCGTGGACATCGTGGATACCGCCTTGTCTCCCCTGGCCAACGGCACCTCCCAGCCCGCTACTGAGTCTCTGGTGGCCACCCTCAAGGGTACCGCCCGCGACACCGGCCTGGATCTGGACAAGATGTCCGACGCCGCCGTGCATTTCCGCAAGGTGGCACAGCGCCTGCAGGATGCCGGCAACCTGAATCCCAAGGTTCTGCGCGTGGATACCAACACCCTGCGCTATCAGGTGCCCGGCGGCATGCTTTCCAACCTGATCTCCCAGCTGAAGGAAGCCGGCAAGGAAGACAAGTACTACGATGTGCTGGCGGAGATCCCCCGTGTCCGCAAGGACTTCGGTTATCCCCCGCTGGTGACCCCCTCTTCTCAGATCGTGGGCACCCAGGCCGTGATGAACGTCATCATGGGCGAGCGCTATAAGGTCTTCCCCAAGGAGTCCAAGGCCATGCTCAAGGGCGAATACGGCAAGCTGCCCGGTGAGGTCAACAATGAGGTTCGCGCCAAGGCCGGCATCGCTCCCGAGGATGTGATCACCTGCCGTCCCGCCGATCTTTTAGAGCCCGAGCTGGAGAAGTATCGCAAGGAGTTCGCCGATATCGCCAAGAGCGATGAGGATGTTCTGAGCCTGGCTCTGTTCCCCCAGGTAGCTCCCAAGTTCCTGGCCTACCGCGACGGTGCCAAGACAGAGGCCGCACCCGCCGCACCTGCTGCACCCGCCAAGAGCGCTGATCCCAACGCTGTCCGCGAACTGTATGTCGAGTGGAAAGGCTGATCTGAATATTTAACTGAAAGAGTTCCTGTACCATGGTACAGGAACTCTTTTTATGCGTTTCCCCCTTGACAGCAATGCTATACTGTATGGGAAGTTTTAATACCTGCGAGGTTATATCATGCAAGCCATTTTGGAAACCGTCTGGGCTTTTTTGAAGAGCCTGATTACAATTGAATTCTGGCAGACGCTGTTTGCCCAGCACGGTGCCCTGCCCGGCATACTGCTCTACAGTGGGCGTGTATTTATGGTGCTTTGCGCCGTATTGATCATCATACGCTGTGGTCGCTCACTGTTCCGCAAGCCGGAGGAAGAGCTGTGGGGTCACCTGTCCATGATCGGTGGTGTCAGCTACGATCTGCACCACTGGGAAAACGTCATCGGACGCGCCAAAAACTGTGATGTTTGTGTCAACTTTCCCTCTGTCAGCCGTAACCACGCCGTATTGAGCCGCAACGACAAGGGTCTGTGGCAAATATATCCGCTGAACACCAAAAGCGGCGTTCTCATCAACGGCGAGCGCCACACCGAAGCCACAGCGGTACAAAGCGGCGACACCATCGCCGTGGGCGGCGTGGAGCTTTCCTTTACCGCCTGTGATGATGCCGCGCAGGTGGAGTTGGATCAACAGCGCACCACACCGGGCAGTATTGTGTCCCGTGCCGGAACGCTGTGGCTTGTCAGCGCCTTTCAGGTGTTGGCTCTTCTGGAGCTGATCCCCGTGATCACGGCGGAGAATGCCTTCTCCATTTTTGTCAGCTTCGGTATGCTTTTCTGCCTGATGTGGGGACTTTATATCGTTTACCGCATCTTCCACCGCACGGCTTTTGAGGCCGAGACTCTCGCCTTTTTCCTTATTACGGCTGACTTTGCCATTACCGCCGCCTACGATCCTGCGTCCCTTTTCAAGCAGTTGGCCGCGGTGCTGATGGGCATGGTGGTCTTTCTGGTGATGAGCGTCGTTCTGCGCAATCTACCCCTTGCCATACAGCTTCGCTGGATCCTTGCCGCCGGTGCCGCGGCAATGATGGCCTTTAACCTGGTATTCGGTCAACGGATCTTCGGTGCCAAAAACTGGGTGTCCATCGGGCCTATCTCCTTCCAGCCCTCGGAATTTGTGAAAATCGCCTTTATTCTTGCCGGTGCCGCCACGCTGGATCGGCTCTTTGCCAAGCGGAACCTGATTTTCACGGTTCTTTTCTCCGGATTCTGCGTGGGCTGTCTTGCGTTGATGAACGACTTCGGCACGGCGCTCATTTTCTTCGTAGCCTTTTTGTGTATCGCTTTTCTGCGCAGCGGCGATCTGCCCTCCATCGTCATGATCACCGCCGCGGCCGGTATCGCCGGTGGATTGATGCTCCACTTCAAGCCCTATATTGCCGAGCGTTTTGAGGCCTGGCGCCATGTGTGGGAGTATACCCAGACCACCGGCTATCAGCAGAGCCGCACCATGTCGGCCATCGCCGCCGGCGGCTGTTTCGGCACCGGCACGGAATCGGCATGGCTCAAATACTTAGGTGCCGCCAACACTGACCTGGTGTTCGGTGTGGTGGCTGAGGAGTTCGGTCTTTTGGTGGCTCTTTGCTGTGTGGCGGCTATCGTGGTACTTGTGCTTTTTACTCTGCGGCAGGCATCGGTTGCCCGCTCCAGCTTCTACACCATCGCTTCCTGCGCCGCTGTGGCCGTGATGGTCACCCAGGTAATGCTCAACGTACTGGGCGCTGTGGATATCCTTCCCCTTACCGGCGTGACCTTCCCCTTTGTCTCGGTAGGTGGAAGCAGTATGGTGGCCTGCTGGGGACTTCTGGCCTTCCTCAAGGCCGCTGATACCCGACCTGCTGCCAGCTTCATTCTGCGTCTTCCCAAGGGCTGGCGCGGCCATATGGCAGAAGATGAAGAAGAACCGGAAGCAGAGGCAAAAGAGGATTCTCTTTTCGATGAAACGCTCCCCCTGCCCGCCATTGCCCTGCAGGAGGAGCCCGTTCCCGGGCAAAAGACCGCTTCCCATGCCCAGGGCTTTTTTGCCGACCGACCCGACATTGATGTGGATGACATCTTCGGAAAGGTGGGTGAACGCGAATGAAACAAGTCAATCGCCGCACTTTGCTGGTGCTTCTTCTGGTACTGGCTCTGGGAGCAGGCATGGTATTCTTCTGCGTGGAATACGTAGCCCAGGGTCGCTCCTGGGCCGCCTTTTCCGCCAATGAGCACAACTATACCGATGGCCGTCTGTCCACCGGCAGGATCCTGGATCGCTACGGGGAGGTCCTTTATGATGCAGACCTGAACGCTTATTCCGAGAATTGGCTCACCCGTGTGTCCACTCTCCATCTGGTGGGCGACCAGCATAACAATATCTCCACCTCCGCCAAGGCCACACGGCAGGATGAGTTGGTGGGCTTCCACCCCCTTACCGGCACCACCACCGGCGGCAACCAGATCTATCTCACCATCGACAGTGATCTCAACGAACTGGCCTACGGCTATCTGGCCGGATATAAGGGCACGGTTGCCATCTACAACTATCAAACCGGCGAAGTATTGTGCATGGTCTCCACGCCCGCTTTTGACCCCATGTATGTCACGGAAGTGGCAGACGGCGACAGGAGTATGGAGGGTGCCTACCTCAACCGCGCTCTGAGTGCCACTTTCACACCCGGCAGCGTCTTCAAGGTAGTCACCGCGGCGGCCGCTTTGGAGAATATCCCCAACGTGAAAGATCGCACTTTCACCTGCACCGGCAGCGTACAGATCGGTGATGACACCATCACCTGCCCGGAAGTACACGGGGAGATGGATTTCTACGGTGCCTTTGCCCATTCCTGCAACTGCGCTTTTGCGGAGTTGGCCGTGGAGCTGGGCGCTGACACCATTGAGGAGTACGCCCAAAAGGCCGGGCTTTTAGAGAGCCTCACTTTCAGTGGCGTGGCAACAGCCGCCGGCAGCTACGAAAAGAGCGACAAAAGCTGGGAGGTGGGCTGGTCGGGTGTAGGACAGTATAACGACCTGATCTGCCCCGGCAATATGATGGTACTGATGGGTGCCATTGCCAATGACGGACGCGCCGTAATACCCCGCTTTATCCATCGGGAAACCACCAAGGCCGGTCTGCCCCTCATCAGTGAGGGCAAGACCCGCGGAGAAACCACTTTCGACAAAGATACCTGCAGGACCTTGCAGGAGATGCTGGCGAACAATACCGCTACCGTTTACGGCGATATGTTCGGAGGCCTGCCCGTCTGCGCCAAATCCGGAACCGCTGAGGTGGGCAGTTACGTACAGCCCCACTCCTGGTTTGCAGGCTATCTGGATGACGCTGACCACCCTCTGGCCTTTGTGGCCATGGTGGAAAACGGCGGCAGCGGCCAGGGAACCGCCGGGTACATCATTTCCCAGGTATTACAGCGTGCCGTTCAGAATATGGATGAAAAGTAACCGACACAAAAAAGGCGGCTCCTACGAGCCGTCTTTTTTATATTGTTTTGCTGTTATTCAGCTTTCTCGGCCACAAAGGCATAGTCAATGCCGGCTTCGGCTGCGGTCTGATCCACGCCGGTGGCGGCGTACTCACCGCCGATATAGAACGCCCAATAAGCGCCGTCGGTTTCGTAGTCCACAGTCTCCTGGTTGACGGTCTTGATGTAAAGACCGTACTCGCCCTCTTCTCCGTCGATCAGGCCAATGCTCTGCAGAGCGTCGCCCACCGTCTTTTCATCGGTGTTGACGGTGACGGTGATGGTCTCTCCGTCCGTGCCGGTGATCATCACGGTGATGGCGGTTTTGCCGTCACCCACGGTGTCGCCGTCCTTGAGCTGAATCAAGCTGGGGGTATAACCCTCATTGGGCACATTGTCCTTTGCACCGCAGGCCGCCAAAGACAGAACCATCAGCAGTGCCAGCACTATTGCCATCATTTTTTTCATTTCAAATCCTCCTTGATTATATATCGTGAATTCCGATGACAAGATCACCCTCAGCCAGCGAAATCTTCACATCATTGCCCACGAAGTGGTTGCTGACCCCCAGAGGGAACTCCGGGGTCAGCTCTGCATCTGTCAGGGGATAGTCGCCGCCCCGGATGGAAATGCCTCGAACGGTTTGACCCATGCAAAGCAGAGAAAAGATCCCCTTCTGCCCCGGCAGGGTGATCTCGCCCTTGCACAGGGCCGTATAGCGCTCCTTTTTCCCATAGAGCCAGCCGGTGGCACCGTGGTGAGCCAGATACAAAAGGCCCTGCAGATTGGCCAGGGTATGATCGGTACGCTCACCGCCCATGCCGCCGTAGATATGAAATTGCGTTTGACCCCGGGCAAGGCCCTCTTTGATGGCCAGCATCATGTCGGTATCGTCCTTGCGGACGGGTACACGGCAGATATGTTCAAACTCCGGCACATGGGGCATCGAGTCAAAGTCACCCAGCAAAAGATCGGGCGTAAGACCGGCCTCACGGCAGTGATACCAGCCGGCATCGGCGGCGATCACGAAATCGTCATGGCGCAGTTCATGCTGCAAACCGTTAAAATCACCGGCGCCGAAAATTACGCAGGCCATGTCCTCACCTCCCTTTCGAGATTGTGGTATTATAGCACAGAGCTGCGCTCTTTTCAACCGCCGCACCATGGTCAATTTTCACGGCTTTTCCCGCTTTTCACAGTTTCCTATGCAAAGTTCTTGCATTTTTCCGGGCCATGTGTTAATATTTGGTTAGATATATCTAACTCGGAGGTACGCATGACACTCAATGATCTGAAAATCGGCCAAAGCGCCACCATCTCTGCCGTGGGTGGAGAGGGTTCTCTGCGCTGCCGTTTACTGGATATGGGACTGATTCCCCACACCAGGATCATGTTGCAGAAGGTGGCGCCCATGGGCGATCCCATGCAGATCCAGGTGCGTGGATATGAACTGACTCTGCGTCGGGAGGACGCACAGAAAATCGAAATTGGGGAGGTTTTGGCATGATTTTTGCATTAGTAGGCAATCAGAACTGCGGAAAAACCACCCTCTTTAACGCGCTCACCGGCTCCAACCAGCACGTGGGCAATTTTCCCGGCGTCACAGTAGACCAGAAGATCGGCGAGATGCTGGAGCAGAAAAACTGCTCTGTGGTGGATCTGCCCGGCATCTACTCCCTGCGACCCTATACCCAGGAAGAGATCGTCACACGGGATTTCATCATCAATAATAAGCCCGACGGCATTATCAATATCGTCGATGCCACCAATATCGAGCGCAACCTCTACCTGACCCTGCAGCTGCTGGAACTGCGCGTTCCCATGGTCCTTGCCCTGAATATGATGGACGAGGTGCGTGCCAACGGCGGCACCATCGACGTAAAGGAAATGGCGAAGGCCCTTGGCATTCCCGTGGTGCCCATCTCCGCCGTCAAGGGCGAAGGTGTCAGTGAATTGGTACAGCAGGCGCTGTCCGTTGCCCGCAACAGAATGTTGCCCGCCGTTTACGACTTCTGCTCCGATGATTCCGCCGTTCACCGCTGCATCCACGCTGTGGTTCACCTGATCGCCGACCATGCCGAGCATGTGGGCGTGTCTGCCCGTTTCTGCGCCACAAAGCTCATCGAGGGCGATGATCCCCATGTGCCCGAAATTCTGGGTCTGGATCAGAACGAGCAGGAACTGCTGGAGCACTGTATCGTCCAGATGGAAACCGAAAGTGATCTGGATCGCAACGCCTGCCTCGCCGAAATGCGCTACACCTTTATTGAGGCTGTTGTCAGATCCTCTGTGGTAAAGTGTCATGAGAGTCAGGAGCACGCTCGCAGTGTGCGGATGGACAAGGTGCTGACGGGTAAATATACCGCGATCCCCGTTTTTCTGGCGGTGATGCTTTTCATCTTCTGGATGACCTTTGATGTGATCGGCCAGCGGCTCAGTGACCGGCTCGGTATGGGCATCGACTGGCTGACAGGCGCTGTGGATGCAGCACTCACCGCCTACGGTATCAATCCCGTGGTGCAGAGTCTTATCGTAGACGGCATCTTCGCCGGTGTGGGCGGCGTGCTGGCCTTTTTGCCCATTATCGTAACGCTGTTTTTCTTCCTGTCTATTCTGGAGGATACAGGCTATATGGCCCGTGTTGCCTTTGTGATGGATAAGCTCCTGCGTAAAATTGGCCTTTCCGGGCGCAGCATCGTGCCCCTGCTCATCGGCTTCGGCTGCACTGTCCCCGCCGTGATGGCCGCACGCACCGTCTCTTCCGACCGTGATCGGAAGATGACCATCCTGCTGACGCCCTATATGAGCTGTTCTGCCAAGATCCCTATTTACGCATTCTTTACAGCCGCCTTTTTCCCGCAATATAAGGCGTTGGTGATGTTCTCCCTCTACGTGCTTGGCATGGTGGTGGGTATCCTTGCGGCCCTTGTCATGAAGTCCACCGTCTTCCGCGGCAAACCCGTTCCCTTTGTGATGGAGCTGCCCAACTATCGCGTTCCCTCTGCCAGAAGCGTGGGACTTCTGCTGTGGGAAAAGGCAAAGGACTTCCTACAGAAGGCATTTTCCGTGATCTTCCTGGCCACCATCATCATCTGGTTTTTGCAGAGCTTTGATTTGAAGCTCAACGTGGTGCAAAACAGCTCGGATAGCATTTTGGCGCTGATCGGTCAGTGGATCTCTGTACTGTTCCGGCCTCTGGGCTTCGCCGATTGGCGCTCCTGCACGGCTCTGATCACAGGCTTTATCGCCAAGGAATCCGTAGTGTCCACATTGGAAGTGCTCTCTGCCGGTGCCGCCATCTCTTCCCTGTTTACTCTGCGCAGCGCCGCCAGCTATCTGGCCTTTACCCTGCTCTATACCCCCTGCGTGGCCGCCATTGCCACCATTCGCCGCGAACTGGGCTCCCGCCTTGCCACTGTCGGCGTGGTGCTGCTGCAGTGCGCCGTGGCCTGGGTGATCGCCCTGGTGGTATATACCGTTGGTGGTCTGCTATGAGCTGGCTTGACATTCTGCTTCTTTCGGTCATTGCCGTCAGCTGCGTATTGGCCGTGCGGAAAATCTATCGTGACCGCAAAAACGGCAAGGGTTGCTGCGGCAACTGTGAGGGGTGCTCCGGTACCTGTCGTGGTCGAACAAAAACATAAGAAAATCCCCGGCAACCATTTGACACGGTTACCGGGGATTGATTTGTCTGCACTTACATTTCTTTGATGACCAACTCTGCGATCTGTACCGCATTGGTGGCGGCACCCTTGCGCACCTGGTCGCCGCAGCACCAGATGTTCAGGCCGTTATCGGAAGTCAGGTCATCGCGGATGCGGCCCACGAACACAATGTCCTGATCGGAGGTGTCCAGGGGCATGGGATACTGCTTGCTCTTCAGATCGTCCACCAGCCGACAGCCGGGGGCCTTGGCGATCAGCTCCCGGGCACGCTCCACGGAAATCTTCTCCTTGGTGCGCACCACGATGGACACGCTGTGGCTGCGGACAACAGGCACACGCACGCAGGTGCAGCTGACTTTCAGCTCGGGCAGGTGCATGATCTTGCGGCCCTCGTTCTGCATCTTCATCTCCTCGGAGGTATAGCCGTCAAAGGCTTCGCCGCCGATCTGGGGGATCACGTTATAGGCGATCTGATACTGAAATACCTTGGGCTCATACTTTTCGCCTGCACGCAGAGCTTCCACCTCGGCCATCAGTTCCTTGGGGCCTCCGGCACCGGCACCGGAGGTGGCCTGATAGCTGGAGGCAATGATGGACTCAATGGGACTGTCCTCATTGAGGGCGTTGATGGCCACCAAGGATACGATGGTGGTGCAGTTGGGGTTGGCAATGATGCCCTTGTGCTTTTTTACATCCTCGGGATTGATCTCGGGGATCACCAGGGGCACATCGGGATTCAGACGGAAAGCACTGGAGTTATCCACAAATACGGCACCGGCTTTGACAATGGCGGGAGCGAACTTCTCGGCAATGTCATTCTCCGCGGCACCCAGCACGATGTCCATGCCTTTGAACGCTTCCTCGCAGGCCAGCTCCACGGCAATCTTCTTCCCGCAAAACTCCATCTCTTTGCCCACACTGTTGGCACTGGCCAAAAGATGTAATTCAGAAATGGGGAAATTACGTTCCGCCAGAATCTTCATCATTTCCTGTCCCACGGCACCCGTAGCACCGAGAATGGCTACTTTAAACTGTTTCATATCATAACCTCCTTATTTTACAAAGCTGTTGTACAGCACACGGATGGCATTTTCGAAGTCCTTGCCGTCTACACCCACGATGATGTTCAATTCCTCGGGCCCCTGGGTGATCATGCGGATGTTGATGTGATTTTCGCCCAGAGTGGCAAAGATCTTACCGGAAATACCGGGCTTAAAGGCCATCTTACGGCCCACGGCGGCCACAATGGCCACATTTTCCGTTACATGGATGCTGTCGGGACGTATCTCTTTCTGCAGATCACCCATCAGTTGGTAAAGACAGGGGCTCACCTTATCGGAGGCCACCACCAGAGACACGCAATCAATGCCGGAGGGGATATACTCCACGCTGAGGTTGTACTTCTCCAAAAGCTCCAGCATACGGCGCACCGTGCCCACCTCATTGGACATACCCGTTTTGCCGATGGTGATAACGGAGTAATTCTTGCGGCCGGCGATACCGGTGATAAAGCGATCGTCCACCAGTTCCTTTTCCTCGAAGGACTCCCGGATCATGGTACCGGGGTGGTCGGGCTGGTTGGTGTTACGGATATTCACGGGGATGTTTTTCTCCCGCACCGGGAAAATGGTGCCCTCATGGAGCACCTGTGCGCCGATGTAACTGAGTTCCCGCAGCTCAGCGTAGGTGATCTGCTCAATGGGCTGGGGATCTTTTACGATTTTAGGATCAGCCATCAAAAAGCCGGAGACATCCGTCCAGTTTTCATACACGTCGGCATCCAGAGCCGCCGCCGCCAATGCGCCGGTGATATCACTGCCACCCCGGGAAAAGGTCTTGATGGCGCCATCGGGCATCACGCCGTAGAAGCCGGGGATCACCACCCTGCGGCCGCCGGCAGCACGGGCAAGCGCCTCATAGCTCTTTTCCTGATCCACCGTGCCGTCCAGATTGAAGTGCAGCCACATGCTGGCATCCACAAAGTCAAAGCCCAGATAATCCGCCATCAACCGGGCGGAAAAATACTCACCCCGGCTCACCAGCTCGTCCTGAGAAAGCTGCTTTGCGTCCAAACGGCGGCGCAGCTCCGCAAACTCCGGCTCCAGATCGGTCTTCAGGCCCAATTCATCCCGAATACCGATATAGCGATCCACGATCATCTGCCAGATGCCATCACAGCTGACGCCGTACTGCACATGGGCGTGACACAGATATAAAAGGTCTGTGATCTTGTGGTCGTCCTTAAAACGCTTTCCGGCAGCGGATACCACCACCACACGGCGGCTGGGATCGGCCTCCACAATGGACCGTACTTTGGCCAGCTGCCCGGCATCTGCCATGGATGAGCCACCGAATTTCAATACTTTTAACATAATATTTTCTCAACTTTCTCTTGGGAATGGTTCCAAAGCTCTGTTTCTTTTAGCGACAAAAAAATTATTTTTGTCCTCCTCATAAAAACACTTGCTTTTTGATTGGGGACAGTGTATCATATCACTATGCAAAATGCAAGAAAAAGTTAGGAGCGAGTTGTATGAAATATCAAAGCACCCGAAATCATGAATTTACCGCCTCATCCGCCCGTGCGGTACTGGAGGGCATTGCCCCGGACGGCGGTCTTTATATCTGCGATGTAGCCTCGCTGGACTTTGATTGGCGCAGCGTGCTGCACTGCACAAGCACCTTGGAGATGTCCGCCAGGATCCTCCACGCTCTTTTGCCCGACTTCCCCGACATGGATGGACTTGTGAGCCGCAGCTATCATAACAAGTTTGAAACCGAGGACCTGGTGCCCCTGGTCCCTGTGGGTGACCGATATGTGCTGGAGCTGTTCCGCGGCCCCACCTCTGCTTTTAAAGATGTAGCCCTGTCCGTTCTGCCCCATCTTATCACCGCCGCCAAGAAGGTGGAGGAGCAAAGCGGCGATGTGGTGATCCTCACCGCCACCTCCGGCGATACCGGCAAGGCCGCACTGGAGGGCTTCCACGATGTACCCGGCACCCGCATCATTGTCTTTTATCCCCACGGCGGTGTATCCACGGTACAGCAGCTGCAGATGACCACCCAGGTGGGCAGCAACGTGAAGGTCTGCGCTGTGCACGGCAACTTTGACGATGCCCAGACCGGTGTCAAAGAGACCTTTGCCGCCTGTGAGGGCAAGGATTTGGGCGGCGTGCAGCTTTCCTCCGCCAACTCCATCAATATCGGGCGTCTGGCTCCCCAGGTGATGTATTACTTCAAGGCTTACGCCGATCTGATGAAGATGGGGCGTATCAAAGAGGGCGATCCGGTGGACTATGTGGTGCCCACCGGCAACTTCGGCGACATTCTGGCGGGCTACTTTGCCAAGCTGATGGGTCTGCCCGTGGGCAAGCTGGTATGCGCCAGCAATGCCAACAATGTGCTCACCGACTTCCTGCAGACCGGCACCTACGATAAGCGCCGTCCCTTCTATAAAACCACCTCTCCCAGCATGGACATTCTGGTATCCAGTAACCTGGAGCGCCTGCTGTACCTGCTGAGCCGGGATGACAAGTATGTGGCCGATCTGATGGCCAAGCTGAAAAACGATGGTCACTATCAGGTGACCGATGCCATGGTGAGTGAGCTGCGAGAACAGTTCCCCTGCGGCTGTGCCGATGATGCCAAGGTCTCCGAAACCATCGGGGAAGTATTCAATAAATATGGCTACCTGTGCGATCCCCACACCGGTGTGGGCTGGGCCGTGAGTGAGCAGTATATTGCCGAGAGCAAGACTTCTGCTCCCGTGGTGGTGCTCTCCACCGCCTCCCCCTACAAGTTCCCCGCCGCGGTGCTGTCCTCTCTGGGCAAGACTCCTGCGGAGGACGAGTTTGAAGTCATGGAGCAGCTGCACGAGGTCAGTGGCGTGCCCGTACCGCCCAACCTGGCAGGCCTGAAATCTGCCGCCGTGCGTCACAGCGACGTCATCGAAAAAACCGCCATCGAGGACTATGTCCTCTCCAACTTGAAATAAGGAGAATGAAATTATGGGTATGAATATTGTCTGTTTGGATATGGAGGGCGTTCTGGTACCCGAGATCTGGATCGCCTTTTCCGAGGTCAGCGGCATCCCCGAGCTGCGCCGCACCACCCGGGACGAGCCGGATTACGAAAAGCTGATGTACTGGCGCATGGACATCCTCCGCCAGCACGGCCTCGGTCTCAAGGAAATTCAGGACGTCATTGCCAAAATCGATCCCCTGCCCGGTGCCAAAGAGTTTCTGGACGATCTTCGCACCGACACCCAGGTGGTGATCTTGAGCGACACTTTTGACCAGTTTGCCATGCCTCTGATGAAGAAGCTGGGCTATCCCTCCCTCTACTGCAACACACTGATCATTGATGAGGACGGTTTTATCAGCGGCATGAAGATGCGCTGTGACCACTCCAAGCTCACCACCGTGAAAGCCCTGCAGTCCTGCGGCTTTGACACCATCGCCGCCGGCGACAGCTATAATGATCTGGAGATGATCCAGGCCTCCAAGGCCGGCTTCCTCTTCCGCACCACCGACAAGATCAAGGCCGACTATCCCCACATTCAGGCCTTCGAGGAGTACGATGAGTTCCTGAAAGCCATCCGCTCCGCACTGTAAAATACTTCTATGAAAGAGCCGCCTGAGGGCGGTTCTTTTTTTACAATTATCGCAAATATCGCTTGCAAATGTTGTGTATCGGGAGTATAGTGAACACAATATATTGTGTTCACTATACTAAGGAGGTCTGTGCCATGGATCTGCACCACCCTTTGATGCCGGAGGACTATGTAGAGCCGGCCTGTCCCCTCTGCGCCCCCAAGGATGCCGGAGATATTCGCCCTGTTCCCATGGGGCGCGTCGTGGAAAAGCTGGAGGAGTATATGTCCCGCCGGGACTATGATGCCGTAGAGCGTCACCTTCTCTATTGGCTGCAGGAGGCAGAAGCAGGCCATGATGAGCGCGGTCAGTTCTCTTTGCACAATGAACTGATGGGGCATTACCGCAAGGTAGGCAACGGCGAAAAGGCCATGGAAAACGCCTCCGCCGCCCTCTGTCTGTTAGATGCCATCGGTGCAGATACAGTTTCTGCCGGTACCGCCTGCGTCAATGCCGGCACCGTATACAGCGCTTTCGGCCGCTATCAGACCTCTTATGATCTCTTCGAGCAGGCGAGGCTGAACTACGAGAAGAATCTTTGCCCCGAGGATGACCGTTTGGGTGGTCTTTACAACAACATGGCGCTGACACTGGTGGCTCTGAAGCGGTTCGGCGAGGCCTACCGTTGCTACCAAAAGGCTTTGGAGGTCATGGGCAGGCAACAGTATGGCCAGTTGGAGCAGGCCATTACTTATTTAAATATGGCCAACGCCGTGGAGGTCGAACACGGTTTGGAAAAGGCCGAGGCCAAGATCGAGCAGTATCTGGAAAAAGCAGAGAGCTTGCTGAACACCCCCGAAATTCCCCGCAACGGCTACTATGCCTTTGTGTGTGAAAAGTGTGCACCCACCTTTGATTACTACGGCTGGTTCGCCTTTGCCGCAGAATTGAACCATAGAGCGAGGGAGATTTATGAACGGTCTTGAACTGTCACGAAAATACTATGAGACCTTCGGCGCTCCCGGAATCCACGAACAGTTCCCTGAACTGGAAGGCCTTGTGGCGGTAGGTCTGTGCGGCAGTGGCTCGGAGTGCTGCGGCTATGACGATGAAACCTCCCGTGACCATGATTTTGAGCCGGGCTTTTGCCTGTTTCTGCCCGATGAGGACACGGTAGATCGCAAGGCGGCTTTTCAGCTGGAGCGCCTCTATGCCAAGCTGCCCAGAGAATTTGAGGGCTTTTCACGAAGCGTCATGTCTCCGGTCGGTGGCAATCGCCACGGCGTGCTGCGCATCAGCGAGTTCTTTGCCGAAAAGGTAGGTTCTCCCGACGGTGTGCTCACTGTACACCAGTGGCTCACCATTCCCACCTATTCCCTTTTAGAGGCCACCAACGGCGCCGTATACCGCGATGACTTGGGGCAGTTCACCGCTATTCGTGCAAGGCTTGCCCGCTTTCCCGAGGATATTCGCCGCAAGCGTCTGGCCGGTCAGCTTCTGCTGATGGCACAAAGTGGCCAATATAACTATAACAGATGCCTCCACCACGATGAAACAGGTGCTGCTCAGCTGGCGGTGATTGAGTTCTGCCGCGCTACCATGGCGGCGGTTTTCCTGCTGAACGATACCTACACGCCCTACTATAAGTGGAGCTTCCGCGCTATGAAAGCGCTACCCGTTCTCGGTGAGATCGCCGACACCCTGGAGATGCTGCTCACCACGGACAACCAATGCGAAATGGCAGAGCAGAAGTATTTTGCCATGGAGTCCATCGCGGGGCTTGTCATCGACGAGCTGATGGCGCGGGAGATGACCAAAGCCACCTGCGGCGATCTGGAAAAGCACGCTTACTCTGTCAACGACAGTATCGAAGACGGCGGCATCCGCAACCTGCATATTCTGGCCGCTGTATAAGGAGAACAAGATGGACATTCAAGGACTGCAAAAACTGACCCTTTTGGATTTTCCCGGCCATGTGGCCTGCACGGTGTTTTTGGCCGGGTGCGACTTCCGCTGCCCCTTTTGCCACAACTCCGAGCTCATCGGTGCCGCACCTGCCCTGATGGATGACAGGGAGCTTCTGGACTTTCTCAAAAAGCGGCAAGGCGTGTTAGAGGGCGTGGCTTTCACCGGTGGTGAGCCCACCCTGCGCAAAGAACTGCCTCAGTTGATGCGGCAGATCCGCGCTCTGGGTTATCCCACCAAGCTGGACACCAACGGCAACCATCCCGAGACCTTGAAAGCCATGCTGGATGAGGGTCTGGTGGACTACGTGGCCATGGACATCAAAAACAGCCCTGAAAAATACGCCCAAACCATCGGTCTGCCTCATTTTGATGTTTCCAACATTGAGAAGTCCATGGAACTGCTTCGTGAGTCCGGCATCGACTACGAGCTGCGCACCACCGTGGTGGCCGAGTATCACGACGATGCGTCCTTCCGGGATATCGGTCCCTGGATCGCCGGCACGAAGAAATACTTCCTGCAATGCTTCACTGACCGGGATAGCGTTCTCACACAGGGGCTTCGCGCTCCTGCCAAGGAGGATATGGATCGCTGGGCAGATCTCGTTCGACCCTATGTTGCGCAGGTCGAGCTCCGCGGTGTTTGACACTTTGCCCATTTATGTCACTATATCTTGTGGCATATCACAATTTTTCAAAGTTTCTCCGCAATATATTGACACCCATAGCATGGAATGATACTATGGGCAAGTACTGTGATAGTTGCGTCCTTTTGTACAACAGCAGGCGCGTTCTTACGTAGAAAAGAAAGAAGAGAGAGAAATAAAAACAGGAGGAAAACCTATGTACCAGGTCACCAAACGAGACGGCTCTGTAGCCGAATTTAACATCAATAAGATCAGCGCCGCCATCACAAAAGCCTTTGAGGCACTGGACAAGCAGTATCACCCCAGCGTGATGGATATGCTGGCCCTGCGTACTACCGCCGATTTTGAAGCCAAGATCAAGGACGGCGTGGTGGCCGTGGAAGATATTCAGGACAGCGTGGAAAAGGTGCTCTCCGAGGCCGGTTATGCCGATGTGGCCAAGGCTTACATCCTCTATCGTAAGCAGCGCGAAAAGGTCCGTAACATCGGCTCCACCATGCTCAACTACAAGGACCTGGTGGACAACTATCTGAAGATCAATGACTGGCGCGTGAAGGAAAACTCCACCGTCACCTACTCTGTGGGCGGTCTGATCCTCTCCAACTCCGGTGCCATCACCGCCAACTACTGGCTCAGCGAGGTCTATGATAAGGAGATCGCCGAGGCACACCGCAGCGCCGCTATCCACATCCATGATCTTTCCATGCTCACCGGTTACTGCGCCGGTTGGAGTCTCAAGCAGCTCATCAAGGAAGGTCTCGGCGGCGTGGTGGGTAAGATCACCTCTTCTCCTGCCAGCCATCTGAGCACTCTGTGCAACCAGATGGTGAACTTCCTGGGTATCATGCAGAATGAATGGGCCGGCGCACAGGCTTTCTCCTCCTTTGATACCTATCTGGCTCCCTTCGTCAAGGTAGACAACCTGACCCAGAAAGAGGTCAAGCAGTGCGTGCAGTCCTTCGTATACGGTGTGAATACCCCCTCCCGTTGGGGTACTCAGGCTCCTTTCAGCAACATCACGCTGGACTGGACCGTTCCCAATGACCTGAAGAACCTGCCCGCTATCGTGGGCGGCAAGGAAATGGACTTCACCTACGGTGATTGCCAGAAAGAAATGGATATGGTCAACAAGGCCTTCATCGAGATCATGATCGAGGGCGATGCCAACGGCCGCGGTTTCCAGTATCCTATCCCCACCTACTCCATCACCAACAGCTTCGATTGGAGCGAGACCGAGAACAACAAGCTCCTCTTCGAGATGACCGCCAAGTACGGCACCCCCTATTTCTCCAACTACATCAACTCCGATATGGAACCCTCCGATGTGCGCAGTATGTGCTGCCGTCTGCGTCTGGATCTGCGCGAGCTGCGCAAAAAGTCCGGTGGCTTCTTCGGCTCCGGTGAATCCACCGGCTCCGTGGGCGTTGTCACCATCAATCTGCCCCGTATCGCTTATGAGGCCACCAGCGAAGCGGACTTCTATGTCAAGCTGGACAAGCTGATGGACATCTCCGCCCGCTCCCTGAAGATCAAGCGTACCGTTATCACCAAGCTCCTGGATGCAGGCCTTTATCCCTACACCAAGCGTTACCTGGGCACCTTTGACAACCACTTCTCCACCATCGGCCTCATCGGCATGAACGAGGTGGGTCTCAACGCCAAGTGGCTGGGCAAGGATCTGACCCATGCTGAAACACAAGCCTTTGCCAAGGACGTGCTGAATCACATGCGCGAGCGTCTCAGCGACTATCAGGAGCAGTACGGCGATCTGTACAACCTGGAGGCTACGCCCGCCGAGTCCACCACCTATCGCTTTGCCAAGCACGACAAGGAGCAGTATCCCGATATCATCACCGCCAACGAAAACGGCACTCCTTACTACACCAACTCCAGCCATCTGCCCGTGGGCTATACCGAGGATATCTTCTCCGCTCTGGACGTGCAGGATGAGCTGCAGACTCTCTATACCTCCGGTACCGTGTTCCACGCCTTCCTGGGCGAGAAGCTGCCCGACTGGAAAGCCGCTGCCGCTCTGGTTCGTAAGATCGCAGAGAACTACAAGCTGCCCTACTACACCATGAGCCCCACTTACAGTGTCTGCAAGGATCACGGCTATCTGGCCGGTGAGCAGTATACCTGCCCCCACTGCGGTGCCAAGACCGAGGTCTACAGCCGCATCACCGGCTACTACCGCCCCGTGCAGAACTGGAACGATGGTAAGGCGCAGGAGTTCCGTGATCGTCGCGTATATGACATCGGCAACTCCCACCTGAACCACAGTGCCAAAGTCGAGATGGCTGCCGAGCCTGTGTGCGAGGCACCCGTTGCCGCTCCTACCGCAGAGACCTCCGGTGCCATGCTGTTCGTGAGCCCCACCTGCCCCAACTGCAAGCTGGCCATGGCTTTGCTGGACAAGCAGGGGATCTCCTACACCAAGCTGATTGCCACGGAGAACATCGACCTGACCAACAAGTACGGTGTGAAGCAGGCTCCCACACTGGTGCTTCCCGATGGAGAGAACTTCCTGAAGTTCAAAGGTGTGTCCGATATCAAGGGCTACCTGATGCCCTTGAAGAACTGATTCACAAAAATCAATCGGGGGTGCGCAAGCACCCCCGAAACGTTATCATAGGAGAAAGAATTATGTATGATATCATTGTAGTGGGCGGTGGCCCCGCCGGCATGACCGCGGCCCTGTACGGTCTTCGTAACGGCAAGAGCGTTCTGGTACTGGAAAAGCACGGCTTCGGCGGCCAGATCACCTATTCTCCCAAGGTGGAGAACTATCCCGGCACCATGCAGATGTCCGGCAATGAATTTGCGGACAAGTTTTTTGAGCAGATCATGGCACAGGGCGCCGATGTGGAACTGGAAAAGGCCATCAAGGTCACGGTAGAGGGCGATAAGCGCATCGTCACCACTGAAGAGGGCGGCACCTTCGAAGGTAAGACCGTTGTATTGGCCACCGGTGTGAAGCACCGCATGCTGGGGCTGCCCGGTGAAAATGAGCTGGTGGGTGAGGGCATCAGTTTCTGTGCCGTGTGCGATGGCGATTTCTATACCGGCCAGACCGTGGCCGTAGCCGGCGGCGGCAACAGTGCTCTACAGGAGGCCATTCTCCTCTCCGGCAAGTGCAAGAAAGTCATCATGCTGCAGGATATGCCGGTCTTTACCGGCGAGCAGAAGCTGCAGGACATTCTCTTTGCCAAGGATAACGTGGAGAAGTACACCAACATGAAACTCACCGGATACACCGTAGAAAACGGTGAGCTGAAAGGCATCGACACCTTGAACACAGCCACCGGAGAAACCGGCCATGTGGTGTGTGACGGTCTTTTCATCGCTATCGGCCTCATTCCGGAGAATGAAAACTTTGCCGAACTGACAAAGCTCAACAAGTTCGGCTACTTTGATACCGATGAGTATTGCTGCACCGACACGCCGGGCGTGTTCGTGGCCGGTGACTGCCGCAGCAAGACCACCCGTCAGCTGACCACCGCCGTGGGTGACGGCGCCGTGGCCGCTCTGGCCGCCTGCCGCTATATCGACGGTATGTAATGACGAAACCATAACAATACCAGGTATTCCGCAGAAAACTTTTCTGCGGAATACTTTTTTCAAAATATTTTTGTTTAAAAAAAGGGAAAGCGAAACTTTTTTGGTATATCTATTTGTGAGCTTTTTAGAGGGGAGGTTTTTTCATGTTTTCACAGTCTTTTTTGGATGAACTCACTGCCAGAAATGACATTGCCGATGTGGTTGGAAGTTATGTAAACTTAATGCCAAAAGGCGGAAATCTTTGGGCCTGCTGCCCATTTCATAATGAAAAAACGCCCTCTTTTTCCGTTTCGCCCGGCAAACAGATCTATCACTGCTTCGGCTGTAAAAAAGGTGGCGGCGTGATCAACTTCGTGATGGAGATGGAGAATCTCTCCTTCCCCGATGCTGTACAGTTTCTGGCCAAACGGGTCAATATGGAAGTACCGGTAGAGGACGGCAATGATGCTGCTACACGGCAGCGGAGCCGCCTTTTGGATTTAAACCGTGATGCGGCCCGTTATTATTACGAAGTTCTGCAGTCTCCTGCAGGTGCCGCTGTGCAGGCTTATCTTGATAAGCGTATGATCCGCAAAAACATTGCGGTGCGTTTCGGTATGGGTGCATCTACGCCGGAATGGGACGGGCTCATTCGGGCCATGACAGCCAAGGGATACACCAAGGCAGAGCTTTTAAAGGTGGGACTTGCCGTTCAGAATAAACACGGCGGTCTCTATGATTTCTTCCGCAACCGTTTGATATTGCCGGTAATCGATATTCGCGGCGACGTTGTCGGCTTTGGCAGCCGTGTCATCATTGCTGAGGATTCCCCCAAGTATAAAAATACCAACGAAACCCCCGTATACGCCAAGCGAAAGGTGCTCTACGGGCTCAATCTGGCCAAGAAAACCAAGCGCCCCAATATCATTTTGTGCGAAGGCAACCTGGACGTAGTGACCTTACACCAGGCTGGTTTTGACAACGCTGTGGCCTCCATGGGTACCGCACTGACGGTGGAACAGACCCGGCTTTTATCCCGCTACACCAAGGAACTTGTGCTGTGTTACGATAACGATAATGCCGGTCAGATGGCCACCCAGCGTGTTCTGGAAATGCTTCGCAACAGCGAATTCACGGTAAAAGTACTGAAGCTGCCCAACAAAATGGTAGACGGTCAGCCGCAAAAACAGGACGCTGATGATTTCATCAAGGCTTACGGCGCAGATGCCTTTGAAAATCTACTCTCCGGCAGTGAAAACGGCATTGAATTCCGAATGGCACAGGTGCAGGGAAAATATGACCTCGGCGACGACAGGCAAAAAATCGCCTATGCAACGGAGATCAGCGATGTTCTCTGCACACTGGAAAATGCCGTGGAGCGCGACGTATATACCGTCCGGGCCGCAGAGGCGGTAGGACTTCCTGCCGATGCCATGCGCAGCGAAGTAAACCGCGCCTTTAAGCGGCGCATGAGCAAAGACAAAAAGACACGGGAACGCAGAGAACTGAGTCCCTCTTTGACCAACCAACCGTCTGAACGTGGCATTCGCTATGAAAATCTGAAGAGTGCTATGGCGGAAGAGGGCGTGATCCGGCTTCTTTATCAGGACGAGAGCCTTTTTCCGGATGAGTCCCCCCTTTCCGAAGCAGATTTTTCCAGTCCGCTATTGTGGCGCATCTACTCGCAATTATGGGAAAACAGGACCCGCACTCACAATCTCTCCGGTTTATCCGCCGTACTCAGCGGCGAAGAAATGAGTCACCTGACCACCATTTTACAAAAGCCGGAATCCACCGCAAATGGCCCACAGGCTTTACAGGACTATTTCGCCATCATCCGGCAGGAGTGCCGAAAACGACATAGTGCAGATCCCCTGCAGCAGGCAATGAATACGATGCAAAAGAAAAAAACATACGGAGGAAAACACACATGAGTGAAGAGAAACTGACTGCTGAACAGCTTGATCAGATGGCCGATGCCATTCTGGCAGAAGACAGTAAAAAAGAAGAAGATACCACTGAAAAAAAGACATTTAAGGGCAAGCTGGATGAAAAGGCCATTGCCGCACTTCCCGCCGCAGCTTTGATCAACGCCAATGAAAAGCTGAAAGAATTGCTGATCAAAGGGAAAAAGAAGAACCATCTCGACTCCTCTGACCTCAGCGATGTGTTGGATGAAATGGATCTGGACGGTGACCAGATGGATCTGGTCTATGATTCTCTGGAGGCTCTTGGTATTGAAGTCGGCAGTCAGGATTTCCTTGCCGAGCTCCCCGATGATATTGAACCTCCCATAGAAGAAATCGCCGAAATTGAAGAAGAAGAACTGGTGGACCCCAATTCCCTGGTGGATAGCTTCAATATCGATGACCCCGTCCGCATGTATCTGAAGGAAATCGGCAAAGTTTCCCTCCTTACAGCTGATGAGGAAGTGAATCTGGCCACTGCCATGACTGCCGGTCAGCAGGCAAAGGATCGTATCGAGTCTGCTAAGAATGCCGATGAGATCATTCCCGACGAAGAAATGGCAAAGCTGCGTGCCGATATCAAGAGCGGCGAATCCGCCAAAAAAGCCCTGGCAGAAGCCAACCTCCGTCTGGTGGTCTCCATTGCCAAGCGCTATGTAGGCCGCGGTATGCTGTTCCTGGATCTGATCCAGGAGGGCAATCTGGGCCTTATCAAGGCCGTAGAAAAGTTCGACTATACCAAGGGCTATAAGTTCTCCACCTATGCCACCTGGTGGATCCGTCAGGCCATTACCCGCGCCATTGCCGACCAAGCCCGCACCATTCGTATTCCCGTACATATGGTAGAGACTATCAATAAGGTGATTCGCGTCAGCCGTCAGCTGCTGCAGGAGCTGGGCCACGATCCCACTCCCGAGGAGATTTCCGAGGAAATGGGTATGCCCGTGGATAAGGTCCGAGAGATCCTGAAGATTGCCCAGGAGCCCGTTTCTCTGGAAACACCCATCGGCGAAGAAGAAGACAGTCATCTGGGCGACTTCATTCCCGATGAAGGTGCTTCCGAGCCTTCTGAGGCCGCCAGCTTCACGCTTTTGAAGGAACAGCTGGTGGATGTCCTCTCCACTCTGACTCCCCGTGAGGAGAAAGTATTGAAGCTTCGTTTCGGCATCGAAGATGGCCGCACCCGCACTTTGGAAGAGGTGGGCAAGGAATTCAACGTTACCCGTGAGCGCATCCGCCAGATCGAAGCCAAGGCTCTGCGCAAACTGCGTCATCCCAGCCGCAGCAAGAAGCTGAAGGACTTTTTGAACTGAGGTAAACCCTATGATGATCGATTTTAAGGCCATTCCCGAAACCGCGGTACCCAACTTTAAGGGTGGCACGGGAGAAGCCCTGATTCATAAATACAGCGATCCTGACATGGGCAATATCGTGTATATCACCCTGATGCCCGATTGCAGCATCGGGGAACATACCCATCAGGGAAACTGCGAAATCGTCTATGTGCTCTCCGGCAGCGGTAAGTGCATCGATGACGGCGTAGAAATGCCTATCAGTGCAGGCTCTGTGAGCTACTGCCCCGAGGGACATTCCCACAGCATCATTAACACCGGAACAGAGCCTCTGGTACTGTTCGGTGTATTGCCCGATGTGAAGTGAAGCATCATTCCGCAAAAACAGGCAC
>R26__coassemble_226_pt1 | contig 37637 bp, 48 predicted proteins | sample R26__metabat2_high_PE_009 | metagenome-assembled genome bin R26
GAGCACACCGTCGTTCTTGACAGAATTCCAAATTATCCTATAATAGTGCTATTCGTATTCATACCGATGGATTCTTTGGAGATGAAAATATGAATGTGCGCTTGATTGGAAATATCCTTGGTTCGATCCTTTGCGTGCTGGGCGGCTTTTTGCTGCTGCCCCTGCTGGTGTCGCTTATTTATCACGACGGCGCCTGGCAGTTTTTTGCCATGGTGATCGTGTTCTGTGCAGTTGTGGGTACTCTGCTGCGAATGGTCCCTGTACGCAAAAAGCAAATGCAGGGGCGCGACGGTTATGTGGCTGTGGCTCTCAGTTGGGTGGTATTGGCTTTGGTAGGGAGTGTTCCCTATCTTCTCAGCGGCAGTCTCCACAGCTTGGCCGATGCCGTGTTTGAAACAGCATCCGGTATGACTACCACCGGTGCCTCGATTATGACAGATGTGGAGAGCCTGTGTCCCAGTATTCAGTTCTGGCGCAGCCTGACCCAATGGATGGGCGGCATGGGCGTATTGGTGCTGTTTCTGGCTTTGATGCAAAAGCTGGGCGATGGAGCGGTATATCTCATGCGGGCGGAGAGCCCGGGTCCCATCAAATCAAAACTGGTGCCCAAGGTGTCTCAGACTGCCAAGATCCTCTACGCCATCTACATCGGCCTGACAGTGCTGGAGACCATTGCCCTGCGTATCGCGGGTATGCCTCTTTTCGATGCGGTGAACCATGCCTTTACCACCATGGCCACCGGCGGCTTCTCCATCCGTAACAGCGGCGTGGGGAGCTACGGCACGGCGGTCATCTGGGTCATTACGGCCTTTACATTCCTAGCCGGTGTGAACTTTGCTGTTTTGTATGCCGTTCTCAAGGGGAGATGGCGTGATGTACTGCATAACGAGGAACTGCGGCTGTACGCATCGGTAGTGGCGGTTTCTGTTGTCCTCATCACAGGCAATTTGCTGCTGGAAACCAAGACCACCGTAGGACAGGCAATTACGGATGCCGTGTTCCAGGTGGTGACAATAGTGACCACCACCGGCTATTCCACCGCGGACTTTGCCCAATGGCCCAGCTTTGCCTGTGCCATCCTGCTGGGATTGATGCTGATGGGTGCCTGCGCCGGTTCTACCGCCGGCGGTATTAAATTAGGCCGTGTACAGATCCTGTATCGCAGCTTCCGTAGAGAGTTGCGCAAGATTCTCCATCCCAATCATATCAGTACCATTACGGTGGACGGTATGCCGGTGGATGAACGGGTCGTCAGCGGCGCGGGAGCCTTCCTGGTAGCCTATGCGCTGATCGCTATTGCGGGCACTGTTGTGGTGTCCTGGGACAATGTGGGCCTGTTGGAATCCATCACGGCGGCTGTGACCTGCATCAGCAATGTGGGCCCCGGCTTGGGTGCCTTGGGCCCGACGGCCAATTTCAGCATTCTGTCGGATGTGAGCAAATATGTCTTGAGCCTGATCATGCTGATGGGTCGACTGGAGTTGATGCCGCTTCTGGTACTTCTCAGCCGCCATACCTGGAAAAACAGTTGAATCATAAAACCAAAAGCTCTGTGGGAAAATCCCACAGAGCTTTTTGATTATTCAGAATACATGAGCGATCACATAGATCATGACTGTACACAGTCCCAGCAGACACAGAAGAAGACCGAAACTCAGACTGCCGCGGAGACGGTCAGCCGATTCGCGAACAGAATCCACACGGTCATAGGCCTCGGTATCGGAAAGCTGGAATCGTTTGGCCAAAATGGCTTCGATACCGGTCAAACCCTGTTTGGGCATCAGCTTAGTAGGCGCAGGCTTGAGAAGCGTAAGCCGCAGCAGCAGGATAAGAGCATCAGGCAGATCGCAGATCACACGGAATACGGCAAAGAGCACGGTATACAATCCGCGAATAACGGGAACGTACACGCTCTTCTCCAGAGACAGCCACAGCGGCCATACGTCCACATAGGTGCCGTTTTGCAGGAGTATCCGACGGATGAAAAGCAGATACACAACGGCACCGATGGCAAGAGAGATGATCACGCCCTTGAGATTGGTGAGGCTAAGATAGTGAATAGCGTGTCCGAAGGGATGGCCGCCGGTAAATTCCAACGTTACGGCGGAGACACGCTCTGAGAGCCCGTGGGGGAGAAGACCCATCAAAGGCAGAGTGATCGCAGAGACGCACACGGCGATCCGGGAGGCTACCGTACCCCAACTGCCATTTTGATGCAGTCCTGCGGCGGGTTTCGACCAGAAAATGGCGATGTACATTTTCAGAAGATACGCCGTGGTCAGGCCGCCGGAGAGGAGAAACAGCCACTCTACGGCTGTGACAGCTCCGGAGCCGGTGATGGCGGCATATTCCACAATGGCTTCATGCACCAGCGTCTTGGACAGATATCCCAGAAAACCGGGCACACCGGCCAGAGAGCAGGCACCGCACAGATACACGGCGTGGAGCAGGGGTTTGCCCCGTCCGAAACCGCGGATATCGTTGAGGTTCAGCGCATGGGTGTTGTAGTACACCACGCCGGCGAAGAGGAACAGAGTCAGCTTTACCAGCGAGTGGTTCATCATGTACAGCACGGTGCCGTTGGCTGCCAGGGCGTTGTGTTCACCCAGCAGACACAGCATGGCCACACCCACCGAGATAAAACCGATCTGACTCAGAGAAGAACAGGCCAAGATGTACTTGATATCGGTGCCGAACACCGCCATCACAGCGCCCAGTACCATGGTAATGGTACCGATCACCAGAATCAGAACGCCCCATGCATGGTCGCCTGCCAGAATGTTGGCGGTAATCACCAGTACACCGAAGATACCTGCCTTGGTCAGTACGCCGGACAGAAGGGCAGAGGCAGGAGCAGGTGCCACGGGATGCGCCTTGGGAAGCCAGATGTGTAGGGGAAACATACCGGCTTTGGCGGCAAATCCAAAGAGGATCAGACCTGCACTTGTCCACAGCGCTTTGCGGTTTTCCACAGCGGCGCAGGCATCGCGCAGTTGGGACAGCATCAACGTGCCGGTGAGGTTCTGGAGCATGAAAATGCCCATCAGCGTCACCAGACCGCCCAAAACGGCGATGGCCAGATACGTGCCGCCGGCACGAAGAGCGCCTTCGGTTTCCTCCTGTACCACCCACACATAGGATCCCAGACTCATCAACTCGAAGAAGGTGAAAGCGGTCAGCAGGTCAGCGCCCAGGAACACGCCAAGAGTGAAGCCCAGACAGCTCAAAAAGAAGAAATAATAGCGCCGCAGATTGTGATGTCCCATGAAGTATTGGGGCGACAGAAGCGCCGCCATAAACCACATAAAGCACACCACGAGACCGTAGACGGACTGGAAGCCGCCCAGTGTGAAGCGGAGTTCCAGAAGAGGAATGGACACAACGGAGCCATCCGAGAAAAGCACACCGCCCACCATGCAACACAAGATCACACCGCAGATAAAAGCAGTGCCTTTGTGCAGAAAAGCTTCATTGCGTCTGGGAACCGTGAGAATCACAGCGGCAAGGACGGGGAAAAGGGTCAATACCAGAAACAATCCGCTCATGTCAGCCCCACCGCCTTTCCGATGATGTCAATAAGCCAGCCGGGGAAAAGTCCCAGTAAGAGGGATGCTACCGACAGGATCACCATGGGCACCCACATTAAAGGGGCGGTCTTCTTGTTGACGTCTACCTCAATTGGGGCAATATCCTTGCGAGGAAACCATGCCTTGATGACCACCTGGAACATATACACGGCGGTGAAAAGTGCCGATATCAGGATGCCCACAAACCCGATGGTGGCCAGAGGTGTCTGTACCTCCAGTGCCGCAAGGCCCAGATACCACTTGCTGACAAAGCCGTTAAAAGGCGGAATGCCCGTCAGAGCAAAGGCGGCGGAGGTAAAGCAGGCAAAGGTCCAGGGCAGATACCGTCCCATGCCCTCGGTCTGATCTACCCACTTGCGGTCGGTATAATGGCGCAGAGCGCCGGTGGCAAAGAAGGCGTTGATCTTGATAATGGAATGGAAAAAGAAGTGCAGAAATGCAGCCACAAGTCCCAGCGGTGTCATCAGAGACACAGCAAAGAGAATGTAACTGAGGTTGGAAACCGTGGAATAGGCCATCCGGCGCTTGAAATGGGGTTCACGCAGAGCACGGGCAGAGCCGTATATCAGCGTAACGATGGCCAGTGCCATCACCAACTGCTGCGCCCACGTGCCGCGCACCATTTCCGCGCCGAAGGTGTAGTAGGTCAGACGGATGCAGGCAAAGGCACCTGCCTTGACCACTGCCACGGCGTGAAGAAGTGCCGTCACGGGTGTGGGGGCCACTGCTGCATTGGGAAGCCAGCCGTGGAGCGGCCAGATAGCGGCCTTGACGGCAAAACCGATAAAGGCCAGGGCAAACGTCACAAGAGTGGCACTGTTCACCGCGAAGCTGTGACCGCCCAGCACGAAGTCCTGGGCATCGTGGCCGATAAGATACACAAGCCCGATGAAACCAAGACCTGCGCCGAACATGGAATACACCGCGTAGCGGATGGTGGCACGGATGGCACGCTTGGTCATGGCATCCATGATCAGTGGAATGGTGGACAGGGTCAGAAGCTCATAAAAAAGGTACATGGTCAGCATGTTGCCGGCAAAGGCAATGCCGATGGTGACACCGAAAGACACGGTGAAAAAGCTCCAGAACATATCCAGATACTTGCCGTGCTTCATGTAGTCAAATCCGTAGACCATGGCAAAGGGCCACAGGGTGGAGGACAGCGCCGCAAATAGCCGTCCTGCACCGTCCAGCTTCAGAACCAGCGCCACATCGCCTGTAAAGGGCAGAAGAGTCAGCACGCCGTCCCCACAGAAGAGGATGCACAGCCATGTGAGTACCGTATTGAGCGTAATGATAATGCCGCAATAAATGCAGCGTGTGCGTTTTTCGGAAAAGCGGAAAGCATAGACTCCGAAGCCCATGATGATGGGCATCAGAATGGGCAGAAGCAAAAACCAGGTATTCATGCGTTCCACCCCCTTACAGAATCGTGCCAACGATGCGTTCCATCAGGTCAACAACCGCAGGATGGAACACGCCGAGGATCAGACACAGTGAAGTGAAGCCCACCAGAGAGAGCATCATCTTCCACGGTTCTTTCACCCGCTCCGCGGCGGGGAAGTCCTTACCGGGGAAGAAGGTGCGGGTGATAGGCCAGAAAAGATAGATGGCTGTGAGCAGTGCGGAAATGAGAAGCACCGCTGGGATAGCGTAACGCAAAAAGCCTGTCATACCGTCAAGACCCGCCAATGCCAGATACCACTTGCTGTAAAACCCACCGAAGGGCGGAATACCTACCAAAGACAGAGAGAGTCCAGTGAAGCACAGCATGGTCAGCGGGATCTTCCTGCCCAGACCCGGAAAACCACTGATGGTCTCTGTATTGGTGAGAAAAATAATGGAACCGGCACACTGGAAGATGCCGATCTTGGCCAGTGCATGGAAAAAGATCTGCAGCAGGGCACCCACAAGTCCCAGAGGTGTCATCATGAATACGCCCAGCAGCACATAACTCAGGTTGGAGATACTGGAATAGGCAAGACGTTTTTTCAGGCCGTCCTCAGTGATACCCATAAAAGAACCCATAAGCACGGTCAGAAGAGCCAAAGCAATCAGAGTTGTCTGTACCCACGTCCCGCAAAGATTGTCTGTCCCAACCATGAAGTAGATCAGGCGCACGGCACCCACTACGCCTACTTTGGTAATGATGCCGGACAAAAGGGCGTGTGCCGGAGCCGGCGCCACCGGGTGGGCGTAAGGCAGCCAGTTGTGCATGGGGAAAATACCTGCTTTGGCGCAGAATCCCAGAATAACACAGAAAGCGGCGATGGTTGTCATGGCAGACATCGTTTCGGTGGTACCTCCACGGACAAAAAACAGGGACACACCCTGTTGATACAGTACGGCGATACCGAACAGTGCAATGAAAGCGCCGGCTATGGAGTAATAGAGATATTTGGTAGCACCCATCAATGCCTTACCGGTGAGAGAGTGGAGTACCAAAGGCGTGGAGCAAACGGTGGTCAGCTCGTAGAAAAGGTAGAGGGTCATTAAATCTCCGGAGAAAGAAGCGCCCAGCACCGCGGCTTCTGTCAGGAACAGGAAGCAGTAAAAGCGAGGTTCCCGGTGCTCGTGCTTCATGTAAATCGAGGCGTAGAGAATGGTAAACAGCCAGCAGATTGCCGTTAAAAGGGAAAAGAAGCTGCCGAAGTTGTCACTTTGCAGGGAAAAACTCAGCCCCTGGGCAAAGTATAGCGGTGTGGTAGCGTAGGGATTTCCGCTGCAGAACACCACGGCGCAAAGAGCGGTGATGATGCCCTGTATAAAAAGCATCACGCCCACAGGTGCCGCGGAGAAGTCATCTTTCTGGCAGGCACAGAACACGGACAGTGCCACGGGAAGAAGTATAATCAACAGTAACATGAAAACTCCTTTCCCATCAGTGCAAAAGCGTCAGACCCTGATGCACCAGATTGACCATAATGCCGGGACAGAGGCCTACGAAAAGATTCAGCGCTGCAAATATGAAGCAGGGAACACACTCGCCCAAATAGATCCTTGCTCGCCCGTAGGGAGAATTCTCCTCCTGCGGCAACCAGATCAGCACGGCTGTATATAGAAAATACAGCACGTTGAGTACCGTGGAGATACATAGACCCAGCAGAATGGGCCACGTTTGCCACGAAAGAGTAAAGGCGTCCCGGGCAAAGTAAAGTTTGGGGATAAAGCCAGACAGGATGGGCATACCCACCATGGAAAGAGCGCCGATGGTAAAGGATACACCGGCGGCGGGATTTCGATGTCCCGCTCCTCGCAGACGCTGGAAGTCCATTCGCCGCCCCGAGGCATCGGACAGCTGAGCGGAGGAAAGAAAGAGCATGGGCTTGGTGATGGCGTGGTTGAGGATCTGCAGAATGGTAGCCAGCATGCCGGCGTCGGTGCCCATGCCGATACCCATGAAGATATAACCCATCTGTGCCGCAGAGGAGTAGGCCACCATGCCGGTGAGATGCCGGGTGCGAATGGCGAACATACTGCACACGATCATACCGCCGATGCCCATGGCAAGCAGAATGTTCTGCACACCTGTTGCATAGAACACCTGGGTACCTACAGCGCGATAGATGATTTTGATTAGCAGGAAGGTGTAGCCCTTACTTACCACACCGGAGAGAATGGACGCAGAAGCGGGAGTGGAGCGGCCATAGGTATCCGGCATCCAGATATGGAAGGGGAAAAGACCGCTTTTGATGCCCAGGCCCACGGTCATCAGTGCGATGGCGGTGGTCATGGAGAAGTGGTAGGTCTCAGCTTTCCAAAGGGCGGAAATGGTACTGTGAAGCTGGGGAAACAGGAGATGTCCCGTGATGGAGTAGGTAAAGATCACGCCGATGAGGAAAAGACCAGAACCCACCAGAGCAAAGACCATGTAGCGGATCGAGGCGATCAGCGCTCTGCCGTTGTTGCGGGAGGCGATCAGTGCGCAGGAGGCGATGGTGCAGATCTCAATGAATACATAACCGGTAAAGATATCGTTGGTGTAGCACAGTGCCAGAAGAGACACCAGCGTCAGATCCACCATGACCCAATACAGTGCCTGGGAGTTTTCGCGGACATCCAAAGCGATGTGGCGACTGCCGCCCAGCACGGACAGCAGCATTGCCACGGAAAACACCAGCGCCATCAGAGGCTCCAACACGCCGGAGATGATCTCATTGCCCCAGGGTGCGGGATAATGACCCATCATATAGGTATAGCAGAGATTGTTCGAGGCGCAGAGATACAGCACCGCAGATTGCATACACACGGAAGCGGACAGAAATCCGATGCTGATAGGACGGCAAAGACGATGAGGCAGAACAAAAGAGACCACCGCGCATACCAATCCCAGAATGATGGAGAAAAAGGGAAAATTCTGTACAAAACTCATAGACGCCCTCCCTTCATGCGGTGGGACATCATGAGATACAGCTTGTCCACGTCCAATGTGTGGTAAGTCTTATAAAGGCGGACTGTCAGCGCCAGCATCAGCGCAGAAACGCTCACCGACACCACGATGCCTGTCAGCACAAGACCCGCAGGGATAGGGTTGATGTAGTTTTCCATATCGGTGACACCGTCTACGATGATGGGTACGCTGCGACCTTCAATGTAGCCACGGTCAGCCAGAAGCAGGAACACACCCGAGTCCATGATGTCCAGCCCGATGACCTTTTTGATCAGGTTGCGGGAGAAAAGAAGCATACAAAGACCGATGCAGAATAGAATGACGGACACCACTTCTTCGTAATTCAGAATGAGACTCGACAGAAGGTTTTTCATTACAGTTGCCCCTTTCTGAAATACATATAAAAGCTGTACATCGTGCAGCATACCACGAAGCCCACCGCCACATTCAACGGCAGGATCAGACCGCCGGAGAGGATGGCACCGGGCGTGCCCGGGGAGATGATGGAGTGCAGATGGTTGGCACCGGTGTAGAAAGAATAGGTCTTGGACAGGGCGTAGAAGCAGAGGGATACGAGAGTGATGGTTCGCACCACCTTGCGGGAAATCAGCTGTGCGGCATTCACTTCACCCCAGACCATGGCGAAGATGATTAGCCCTGCGGCCAGAATGGCACCGCCGGAGAAACCGCCGCCGGGAGACAGGTGGCCGTTGAGTATGATGTAGATCCCGAACACCAGAATAATGGGTACGATAAGGCGGCATACGGTGGTAACGATGGGATCCTCGCTGTAGCGGATGACCTCTTGCGGATAGACGCGGACTTTGCGGTTGACATTGGTCATCAGCATGGTCACACAGCACATGGCAGTAAATAGAACGAAGCTCTCACCCAGTGTATCGAAAGCGCGGTAATCCAGAATCATGCCCGCCACGGTGTTGACGGCACCGGTTTCTTCCGTACCTTTTTCCACATAGCGTTGGGCGACTTCGTTGACAGTGGGTGCATTGGGATCACCCTGAGCGGGCAGAGAAACCACGGCGCAGATCATCAGAAGAGCAAAGACGGCACACAGCACAGAAGTCATAATGATATAGACCCGGCGGCGCTGATCCGCCTGCTTTACCAGAGAGGAAAGATCGTCCTGGGGCAGATAGGGTTCCTGATAGTCAGGTGAAATGGGGGAGGTGATAGAGGAGAGTGTCTCGGTGAGATCAATCTCGCCCTTATACCAACGGCGCAGGAGGTTATTGGCTTTCATGCTTTTGTGCCTCCTCTGTTTTCTTTTGGCTTTCATCCTGGTCGATGAGGTCGATGCGGCGCAGGGTCAGAAACAGCAGAATGCTGGTGATGCCGCCGCCCACGGCGGCCTCGGTGATGGCCAGATCGGGGGCTTCCAGCAGGATCCAGATCACTGATACGATCAGGGAATAGGCAGTGTAGATCACCACAGCGGTCAGCGGCTTGCGGACAATGGCCACTGCCACGGTGCAGATCACAAGACAAACCAGAAGGATCAAACGGAACTGTGTCATATTTCATCTACCTCCTGATAATATTGCGCGTCCAGCACCTCCACATGGTCGGTAAGGGTCTCATCCACCATGTATTCGAACTTGGCCAGCATATGGCTGGAAATGGGCGAGGTGCACCACTGTAAAAGCAGTACCAGAATCAGCTTCCATACCACGGCATCGAAGCCTACCGCCACCATGATGCCCACCATAAAAAGCAAAAGTGACAGCGTGTCAGACATGGCGGCGCTGTGGATACGGTTCAGAGCGAAGTCAAAACGGTAAAGCCCCAGTATGGAGATAAACATGGTGAAGATGCCGCCCAGAAAGAAGACACACACCACACCGAAACGGATCCATTGTCCGATCATTTTTCATTCTCCTTCCTGCGGCGATGGTAAAGGTTGATGTAGATGCGGCAGAGCATCATCACGGCGATGAATGACAAAACCACGTAAATGATGGCTACGTCCGTAAGGTACGGTTCGTGGAGAAGATAGGCCAGAATGCAGATGGCGATGACCACGATGGTGCCGATCAGATTGATGCCGATGATGCGGTCTACCGTCAGATGAGCCTTGATAATATAGATCAAAGCAAAGAAAATTCCGATTCCCAACAGGATCAGTGTGCCTGTAAACAGGTATTCGTAGCAGGTATCAATGATGTTCATGTGTCTCCTCCAGCTTCCGCAGGATCTTTACCAGTGACCAGTCGGCGATAGAATCGCCGCCGGTTTTATCCAGACAAAGCACCACAAAATCGTCACCCTGTTGATCAATGGTGACGGTGCCGGGGGTCAGGGTGATGGAGTTGGCCAGAAACACCCGGGACAGTTCCGTTTTCAGCGGCACACGGATGCGCACGATGGCGGGCTCATAATGAGGCCTGGGTGTCATGATGATTCGCATGACATGAAGGTTGGCCAGCAGAATCTCCCAGATCAGAATGGCGGTGTAGTACAGATACCCACCGAGACGGAGAATCATCCTGCCTTCGCCCCGGGGATTGTATCCCATCACCTTAACGCAGAACAGGAACACACCAAGCACCACCACGATGCCGAACAGACAAATCTCAACGGTGACCTGACCGTTGAGAATCAGCCAAAGCGCAAACAAAAAAAGACACATTAACATGGTGATTGTTGCCCCTTCCTTGTAAAACCGAAAAATCTGATAGGATAATTGCGTTATGCAAATATATCATATCTGTTATGCAGATATATAATAATGGGAGATCGGCAAATCGTCAACAGAATACCGAAAAAATCTTAATATTCTCCAAGAGAAATTTTATCATGCTTCTTTTTGCTATTTCAACCAAACAGAAAATAAAATAACATAAAAATTGCCGACTTTTCTATAGGAAAAGTCGGCAATTATACAAATGGGTTTCTTGTAGGGAAATCATTCGATGGTATGCTTTTTGCAAAAGACCTCATAATGATATTGCATCCAATTCCGCAGACAGGAAATACCCTCGTCGTCCCAGGGGAAGTCCTGCTCCAGTTTATCGGTGGCTGCTTCGTAGCAGAAAACGCTGTAGATTGCCACATGGATGCATCCGGCATCTTTGTCATTGGCATAACGGTAGCGAAAATCCCCCAGGGAGCCGGTATAGACAAAGGCTCGTTTGAACCATTGGGGTGTGAGTTGGGCAAAATCGGGATGCATAGAAAAGCCGCCTTTCGCAGAAATAGATGGTAGAAATACTATATCGCATATGGACGCACTTGTCCAGTGGAATACGCCTTGCATGGTTTCACGGGGCGTGGTATAATTACAAAGATGATTCATTACGAAAGCGAAGAGGAATGTTTTATGGAAAAAAAGGTAAAACGTATCGGTATTCTGACATCCGGCGGTGATGCTCCCGGTATGAACGCGGTAATCCGCAGTGTGGTGCGCAGTGCATTGGCACGCGGTATTGAGGTGGTGGGAATTCGCCGCGGCTGGGCCGGCCTTGTGAACGGCGATTTTATCAAGATGGACAGCAACTCTGTCAGCCGCATCATCAATCGTGGCGGTACGATACTCTATACAGCTCGCTGTGAGGAATTTAAAACGGAAGAAGGCCAGAAAAAGGCCGCTGCAACCTGCCGTCTGCTGGGCTTGGATGGTATTGTGGCCGTGGGTGGTGACGGAACTTTCCGCGGCGCACAGGCCATCAGCAAGTGCGGCGTTTCCGTGGTAGGTGTGCCCGGCACCATTGACAACGATATCGTCTGTACCGACTACACCATCGGGTTTGATACCGCCGCCAATACGGCGGTGGAATGTATTGACAAACTCCGTGACACCATGCAGTCCCATGAGCGTTGCAGTGTGGTGGAGGTGATGGGCCGCCATGCCGGCTACCTGGCTCTGTATGTGGGTCTGGCCGTGGGTGCTACGGCGGTGCTGGTGCCCGAAACGCCTCATGATTTTGAGGCCCATGTGGCGGAGAAGATTCGCCGGGCGCGTCTGAACGGCAAGACCAACTTCACCATTGTGGTGGCCGAAGGTGCCGTCAGCGCCGTAGAGGTGGGTAAGCGAATCGAGGCCGAACTGGGTCTCGATCCCCGGGTTACCATTCTGGGACACATTCAGCGGGGCGGAAGTCCCACGGTGAAGGACCGGGTGATGGCCACCCGCATGGGCTATGAGGCGGTGCGTATCCTGGCTGAGGGCGGTTCCAACCGTGTGATCTGCACCCGTGGCGATCAGGTGGTAGACGTGGATATTGACGAGGGTCTGGCGATGAAAAAGACACTTAATCCCGAGGAATTTGAGGTCATGAAAGCCATGACCGGTGTGTAATGGGAGGCAATGATGGTACTGCAATTTCCCGGCAATGCCGATGAAGGAAAAGATATTCGAGAGATGACCCGTGAAGAGTTAGAAGACCTTTTGGAGGAACTCCGAGAGGAACTGGCTGAAATGGATGATGACGAGCCGGAGGATGAAACCTCTGAGGAATTTACAGATTGGGCAGAAGCGCATGAAGATCTGGAGGATGTGATCGACGAGGTCGTGGAACTTCTGGAGGATCTGCCCTGAAAGGAGACCAATGGAAAAGTTTATTCCCTATGAAAAGCTTTCAAAAAAAGAAAAACGGCTGAGGAATCAGGCGAAACGCGGCACATGGGGTGCGCTGAATCCCGTTACCCGTAAGCCGGAAAACTCAAAAGCATACAACAGAGCAAAAGCACGGAGGCAGGAGCCTTCGTGCTTTGATCTTTTTATCTTAATTTAGCTTTTTTCGTTCCTCTTTTGCCACCAGAGCGATACCGATCACAACCAGCACCGAACCGCAAAGAGACATGGTATTCATCGGCTCTTGCAGGAAGATCACACCTGCAAACATGGCACACACGGTAATGATACTGCCCAAGTTGGAACTGGTCGCCACAGACAGAAAACCGGCGGAATAGTTCACCATCAAATTCGCCGTCACCGAGCAGAATACACTCAGCACCACAGTAGACCATATGAACGAAGGTGTGGTCAGGGCTGCGGCGTATACGGAGAAGTCACTCTTTACAGAGATCAGCGCCACTGTATTAAACACGATACAACTGGAGCCAATGATGGCATAGGAACGTTCAAAAGAGCTGAAAGAGGCAGAAGAATCCCGGTTTACCACGCGGAACACGGCGGCGCACATACACGCACCGAACACCAGAAGAACCCCTACAGGCTGAATAACTCCCATGGCACTGCCGGCCAGGGTCAGCATGATCACCCCTGCAATGGGAAGAATGCTGAACAGCAGCTGGCCGCGGGTTGGTTTTTCTTTGATGAGGAAAAAGGCGATCGCCATGGCAAAAATCGGCACGATGGCCAATGCCACACCGGCAAAGGTGCTGTTGGTATAATATATACCGTAACTCTCGCAGAAGAAGTAGATTGGTTCCAAAGCTGCCATGGTCAGCAGAGAGCGAAGTTTCTTACCCCGCAGATGCAGCTTTTGAGCCCCTGTCAGCAGGAGAATGTTCATCAAAAGAAAGGCCAGAGCAAAGCGCAGAGAAATCTGCACGATGGGAGGTGCACTCTGCTGTGCGATTCGGGTGAAAAGATAGCTGAAACCCCAGATGATATTGCCGCCGATACCGCACAGAAGCGGGATCGCATGACGTTGCTTGTTCATGATCAAAATGTCACTTTCCCGTAAAAAAGAATGAATTTACAGAACTTGTCCGGCCAGGTGGCCGCTGGACCAGGCCCACTGCAGATTAAAGCCGCCGCAGTCGCCGTCAATATCCAGTACTTCACCGCAGGCATAAAAACCGGGGACAAGCCGACTTTGCATGGTCCCGGGATCAAACTCATCGGTAACAAGGCCACCTGCGGTCACCTGTGCCTGATCGAATCCGCAGGTGCCGGTAACGGGAAGCGTAAAGTGTTTGCAGGTATGTGCCAGTGTATGGAGTTGGGAAGCGGTGAGCGTTTCAAAAGGTTCAGCCGGGGAAAGTCCGGCGGCCTTGACTACCACCTGCGCCAACCGATTGTGCAGCACACCCACCAGGGCACTTCCGCAGTCCGGTACAAAATGTCTTCGGCTTTTAAGCCAGTCAAATACCCCGTTTTCATCCTTTTCCGCCCACAGATCCAGTTCAACAGACAGCCTTTCGCCCACGGCATAGCGGGAGATCTCGAAGATGGCGGGACCGCTGACACCGTATTCGGTGAACAGAATCTCTCCGCGGTTCTTTGCAACGGTTTCTTTGCCACGGAGCAGGGTGATATCCGCTTCGGTTTTGACGCCCTTCAAAGAGCGGGGATAAGTGGGATCGGTTTTGATCTGTACCAGCGCAGGATAGAGCGCCGTGCGGTGATGCCCCAGACTCTGCGCGATTTTGTAGCCGTCCATCACGCCGCCTACCTTGCTGCCGGCGCAGCCACCGGCGCAGAGGATGACCTTATCGGCGTGAATGACTCTGCCGCTTTCCAGCGTGGCGACAAAGCAACCTTTGCTCTGCTTCAGTTCAGCAACGGGATCGCCTAAAACACTTTCCAGTTGTTCACCGTGCTGTGCCATGGCAAAGCGCAGTACGTCCAGAACGGAGTTGGCCATATTGCTGCGGGGATATACTTTGCCGTCCGATTCGGTGACGGTAGTAAGCCCCAGATTTTCAAAAAAGTCCAGGGTAGAATCCGTGCCAAACTGTTCCAGAGCGAAGCGGCAGAAATCCGATCGCTGGCCGTGATAATGAGCAGGAGAGACCTGCCTGTTGGTGAGATTGCACCGGCCGTTACCGGTGGACAGAAGCTTGCGGCCAACACGGGCCTGCCGTTCTACCAGAGTGACATGGTTCTCCGCTTTTTTTAGCGCCGTCAGAGCAGCCATCATGCCGCCTGCGCCGCCGCCGATGATAAGAATGTTCATCCCTGCGCCTCCATCCGTTTGCGGGTGAGATAGCCCTCCAGCATCAAGCTGGCGGCCACGGCATCCACTACTTTCTTGCGCTGCTTGCCGTTTTTTCCGTTATTGAAGAGAATTGCATGGGCTTCTACAGTGCTGCGCCGCTCGTCCCAAAGGGTCAGAGGCAGGGAAGAGGCGCCTTTGAGTTCCTCACCAAAGGCGGCACACTTTTCCGCACGGGGGCCCAACGTTCCGTCCATATTCTTGGGATAACCCAGTACAAGCTCCGTGACACCGTGCTCAGGAATCAGTTTTAAGATTTCAGCCAGCACAATGTCGGCCTTGCGGCTGTCGATCACGGTGGTATAGCCGGCAAGGGTCAGTGTAGCGTCAGAAATAGCAATGCCGGTGTGGGCATCACCGTAGTCAATGGCCATAATTTTCATGGAGCATCCTCCAAATTTCGAATTATTTTCACCATCATACACGAAAGAAATAAGAACCGCAACAAAATGCCCAAAAAATCTTAAAATATTCCGGCAAAACCACAAAAAAGTGGTTGACCTCACTGACTATATATGGTATTATCTTACTTACCTGTGAGTGGGTGCTTTCTTTTTGCGCACTTTTTCGCATCAAGTGTGGGAAAATGAAACCTGCGATCAGGGAGGCAATCAGGTATTTCCCGCGAGAAATACCTAATCTAATAAGGAGGTGCCGTTACATGCGCGTGAAAATCACTCTCCGCTGCAATGAGTGCAAGCAGAGAAACTACAACACGATGAAGAACAAGAAGAATACCCCTGACAAGCTTGAGCTGAACAAGTATTGCCCCTTCTGCAGAAAGCACACCGTCCATTCTGAGACCAAGTAATCGGAAGGAGATACGAGATGGCTGAAGAAAAGAAAATCAAGGGCCCGGGCAAGTGGTTCCGGGAGATGCGAAGCGAGCTGAAGAAGGTCACCTGGCCCACCGGCAAAGCTACTGCTAAGAACACGGTCACCGTGCTTCTGTGCTCTTTGCTCGTCGGTGCCTGCATCTGGATCTTCGACGCAGTTTCCGTTCTGGCTGTCGACAGCCTGATCGGTCTGTTCCACTAAAGAGGAAGAAAAATGGCTGATAATGCGAAGTGGTATGTGGTGCATACCTATTCCGGCTATGAAAATGCGGTAAAAGCCGCCATTGAAAAGTCCGTTGTCAACCGCGGCTTCGAAGACATGGTATTTCAGATTGAGATTCCCATGGAAACCGTCACCGAAGTGACTGAAGCCGGCACCATGAAAGAAGTGGAGCGTAAGGTCTTCCCCGGTTATGTTCTTCTGAAGATGATCCTGACCGACGAGACCTGGCACCTGATCCGCAATATCCGCGGCGTCACGGGCTTTGTGGGCGAAGCCAACAAAGCGATTCCTCTCACTGACGAGGAAGTGGCTGCTCTGGGTATGGAAAAGCACGAGATCGTGGTGCTTTACAACGTGGGCGATACCGTGAAGATCACGGGCGGCCCGTTGGCCAGTTTTACTGGCACCGTGGAGGAAATCGATACTGTCCGCAACAAGGTAAGTGTTCTGGTCTCCATGTTCGGACGCGAAACCCCTGTAGAGCTTGAGCTCGATCAGGTGGAGGTCGTGAACGACTGACGTACGGCAGATTCCGTACAAGTCGGGGCAAAACCACTCCGACGCAAGTGGGAGAGATGCTAAAAGTTGCGTCTCGCCAAGAGCGGGTCTTACATTGGGTAAGCCGCTACCACATTATTAAAAGGAGGTGCCTATCATGGCACAGAAAATCACTGGTTACGTCAAACTGCAGATTCCTGCAGGTAAAGCAACTCCCGCACCCCCCGTTGGCCCTGCTCTGGGTCAGCACGGCGTTAACATTGCCGCTTTCACTAAGGAATTTAACGAGCGCACCAAGAACGACATGGGTCTGATCATTCCCGTCGTCATCACCGTGTACGCTGACCGTTCCTTCAGCTTCATTACCAAGACTCCTCCCGCAGCAGTCCTGATCAAGAAGGAGTGCAACATTGAGAAGGCTTCCGGCGTTCCCAACAAGGAAAAGGTTGCCACCATCTCCAAGGCCTCCATCCAGAAGATTGCTGAGCTGAAAATGCGCGATCTGAATGCTGCTTCCCTGGAAGCTGCTATGAGCATGATCGCCGGCACCGCTCGTTCTATGGGCGTTGTCGTGGGCGACTAAGGAGGGTAAAGAAGATGTTTAGAGGTAAGAAATATCAGGATTCCGCCAAGCAGATCGATAAGGCTGCTCTGTACGACCCCAAAGAGGGTCTGGAGCTGATCTGCAAGACCGCTTCCGCTAAGTTTGATGAGACCGTCGAGCTGCACTGCAAGCTGGGTGTCGATAGCCGTCATGCTGACCAGCAGGTCCGCGGCGCCATCGTTCTGCCCAACGGCACCGGCAAGACCGTCCGCGTTCTGGTGTTCGCCAAGGGCGACAAGGCTGATGCCGCCAAGGCTGCCGGCGCTGACTATGTTGGTGAGATGGATCTGGTGGAGAAGATCCAGAAGGAAAACTGGTTCGACTTCGACGTGGTTATCGCTACTCCCGACATGATGGGCGTTGTGGGCCGTCTGGGTAAGGTCCTGGGTCCCAAGGGTCTGATGCCCTCTCCCAAGTCCGGTACCGTGACTCCCGATGCTGCCAAGGCAGTGCAGGAAGCTAAGGCCGGTAAGGTCGAGTATCGTCTGGACAAGACCAACATCATCCACTGCCCCATTGGCAAGGTTTCCTTCGGTGCTGACAAGCTGTTTGAGAACTATACCGCTCTCATCGGTGCCATCATCAAGGCCAAGCCCGCTGCTGCCAAGGGTCAGTACATCAAGTCCTGCGTGTGCGCTGCCACCATGGGCCCCGGTGTGAAGATGAACGCTCAGAAGCAGCTGTAATTGTTCCGCCTGCTTCCAAAGAACTATTGATAAAAAGGATCCTGCAGAGTTTCTGCAGGATCCTTTTTCTGCCCTGACGGATAAATTGGATGCACAAATTCCATACTGTAAATGGTGTTTGTATGCCTTCTACAAAAATGCTGTCACATATTGTGCTAAAATGCTAATTTTCTCAAAAAAAGGCATCAAAATTTTCGTTAGAATACAAATATCCTCTTGCAATAATTGACGTTCTCCTGTACAATACAATCAATGATTGTTATTTTTTAAACATATATTATTTTAACATCATAGGTGAGCGTCATGTCTTTCCTCCGAGCCGACATTCAAGTTCGCGGAATCGTACAGGGTGTAGGGTTTCGCCCGTTTTTACACAAGCTGGTTACCCATTATGCCCTGTGTGGTTGGGTACGTAATACATCGGAGGGTGCGCAGATCGAACTGGAGGGTGAAAAGGCCCTGATCGAATCGTTGCTCCGGGAGTTAATGGATAATCCTCCCAAGCTGGCGGTTATCGATTCTGTGGAAGTCACGTACTCCGACGAACGGAAGGGATATTCCACGTTTGAGATCCTCAAAAGCCACACGATGGCTGAGCGTAACACGCTGATTTCTCCGGATGTGGGAATCTGTGAAGATTGTCGTAGAGAACTTTTTGATATCACAAATCGGCGCTATCGTTATCCCTTTATCAACTGTACCAACTGTGGCCCCAGATTTACGATTATTCGGGATGTGCCATACGATCGGTGTAACACCAGTATGGCCTCCTTTCCTATGTGTGGCGACTGTGAGTCGGAATACCACACCATTTCCGACAGACGTTATCACGCTCAGCCTGATTGCTGCAACGTATGCGGCCCATCCTTGCATTTTACCGATGAGCAGGGATCGCCGATTTTCGGAGATCCCATTGCGTTGGCTATACAGTCCATAAAAAATGGCGAGATTGTTGCTGTGAAAGGCCTGGGTGGTTTCCATCTGGCCAGCCGATGTGATGATCCCGCTGTTGTTGTGCGTTTGCGCAAGCGGAAGCATCGTGACGAGAAACCTTTTGCTATCATGTGCCGCGATGTGGACACAGCGCGGAAGTACTGCGTTGTGTCCGATCAAGAGGCACTGCAATTAGACAGTTTCCGTCGCCCCATTGTGTTGTTGAAAAAGCGGGATTCCGGTGCATTTCCCTGGCTCAGTGAAAATGGTTATCTGGGCGTGATGCTTCCCTATACGCCGATCCATTATTTGTTACTGGAGAAACTGGATGCATTGGTGATGACAAGTGCCAACCTCTCCGATCTTCCTATTGTTTTCGATAACCAGGAGGCATTGAAGAGCCTCGGCGGCATTGCAGATAAGTTCCTGCTGCATAACAGAGACATTGTAACCCGTTGTGATGACTCTCTGCTGTGGGTGGTAGGCGGTCACGAATATTTCGTGCGCCGTTCCCGTGGGTATGTGCCTTTTCCGATCACCATGCCCGGTGCCCGAGGCGGCGTTCTGGCCTGTGGCGCTGAGCAGAAAGCCACGTTCAGCATCTCCAAGGGAGAGTATGTGTTCCAAAGTCAGCATATCGGCGATTTGAAGAATCTGGAGGTGTACGACAACTACGCGTCTCAGATCGACCACTTTGCCCATATGTTTGATATAAAGCCCCGTGTCATTGTCTGCGATTCCCATCCGGACTATCTGTCCACCACATATGCCCAGGAGCGCGCCGATAAGGAGCATCTGCCTATTCTGCATGTCCAACATCATTGGGCACACATGGCCTCCTGCATGGCGGATAACCGCCTGGAAGGAGAGTGCATCGGTATCGTCTGGGATGGCACAGGCTACGGCAGCGACGGTACAGTCTGGGGCGGTGAATTCCTCACAGGTGACTATGATAGCTTCGAAAGACGCGGTACGCTGCGTGGTATGAAGCTCCCCGGCGGTGACAAGGTCACTCATGAACTGTGGCGCACCGGTATCGCGCTTTTGCATGAATCGGGCAGGAAAGATGCGGTAGAGTTCTCCGCAGAGCAGCGCAGGACAGTAGATACTATTCTGGAATTGGGCTTGAATTGTCCCATGTCCACCGGTATGGGCCGCCTTTTTGACGGCGTGGCCGCCATCATGGGAATCAAGTGCGAAGCTTCCTATGAGGGACAGGGTGCAGTGCTGCTGGAAGCGGCGGCGATATCCTGCGAAGATGTTTATCCCTATATCATCACCACAGATAACGGCCGATATGTTTACGATTGGCGTCCCACGGTGCAGGCCATCTGCGAAGATGTGCAAAACGGCCGGGCAACAGGAGAGATGGCGGCGGCCTTTATGAATACGCTCACCACCATGGCTGTGGAAATATGCAAGCGTATCCGCAGAGATACCGGCCTTACCCGTGTTGTACTCTCCGGTGGCACATTCCAGAATCAATACCTGCTGCATCGTATAACAGAGCAGCTTACCCAAAAAGGTTTTTCTGTATACCATCATCAGAGGGTTTCTACCAATGATGAAGGTATCAGCTTTGGCCAGATGGCCATCGCAGAGAAAGGAGCACATTTCCATGTGTCTGGCAATTCCCCTGATGCTGACTGAGATAAACGGCAATGATGCCGTTGGCGAGCGTGACGGCATCTGTCGTAATATTCGAGTGGATTTTATCCCCGATCCCAAGCTCGGCGATTATGTGATTGTCCACGCAGGCTTTGCCATTGAGCGTCTGAACGCCCGACAGGCCGAGGAGGACATTGCCGCCGCCCGTGAGGTAGAGGAGGCGCTGCGTGAAGTCTATGAACAGCGCTGATGTACAGAGCCTGCTCCAGAAGATCAACGAGCTGGAGCTTGGCCCCACCAATTTGATGGAAGTCTGCGGCACTCACACCATGGCTATCGCCAAAAGCGGCATCCGCCAGATGCTTCCCCCTCAGATCAAGCTTCTCTCCGGCCCCGGTTGTCCCGTTTGCGTGACACCGTCCGAGGTGATCGACGAGATCCTGCGGCTCAGCGAGCGCGACGATGTGATCATCACCACCTATGGCGACATGATCCGTGTGCCCGGAAGTACCCGCGGCGACAATCTGGCTCGCCGAAAGGCCCGGGGGGCAAAGGTTGAAATTGTTTATTCTCCGCTGGATGCCGTGAAAATGGCACAGCAGCATCCTGATAAAGAAGTGGTTTTTCTCGGCGTGGGTTTTGAGACCACCGCACCGGGCACTGCGGTGGCAGTCAAGGCTGCTGCCGAGGCAGACGTGCAGAATTTTTCGGTTCTCTTCATGCTCAAGCAGGTAGAGCCTGCACTGCGCGCCTTGATGGCTGACCCGGATTTCAATGTGCAGGGTTTCCTCTGTCCCGGCCATGTAGCCACCATCATCGGTGAAGAGGGCTTTCGGTTTTTGACGGAAGAGTGCCGTATGCCCGCCGTTATCGCCGGTTTTGAGCCGGAGGATATCCTGGTAGCTGTTTATCGACTGCTTTGCCAGATCAAAGAAAACGCACCCCGTTTGGAGAATGAATACACCCGTGCGGTGATGCCGCAGGGCAATCCCATCGCACAGAAGATCGTGGCGACATATCTGGAGCCTAAAGACGATCTGTGGCGCGGCTTGGGTGCCATTCCCCAGAGCGGTCTTGGCCTGAAGAAAGAGTACGCCGCCTATGATGCGGCAGAAAAGTTCGAGTTAACCTTCCGTCCGGCGGAGAAAAAGATTCCCTGTCACTGCGGCGATGTGATCCAGGGCAAGATCGCACCCTGCGAATGTCCCTTGTTCGGCAAGGTGTGTGTGCCGGAGGACCCCGTGGGCCCCTGCATGGTATCCAGTGAGGGTGCCTGCGCGGCGGCCTATAAGTATGCGTGAAAGGAGCGGTACAATGGAAGATGTGATCACACTTGACTACGGCAGCGGCGGCAAAAAGACCTCCGCTTTGATCGAAGAGATGATCGTGCCGCTTCTGCGCAATCCGGCACTGAGTGAGCTGGGTGATGGCGCCGTGTTAAACGGGGCGGAGCGGTTGGTGTTTTCCACCGACAGCTTTGTGGTGAATCCCTGCTTCTTCCCCGGCGGCAATATCGGCAAGCTCTCCGTCTGCGGCACGGTCAATGACGTGTGCATGAGCGGCGGTGAGCCCAAGTATTTAAGCCTCAGCTTTATTCTGGAAGAGGGTTTTCCCATCTCCCAACTAAAGGAAATCGTCGACTCCATCCGCGCCACCGCCGAGAAGGTGGGTGTGTTTGTGGTCACCGGTGATACCAAGGTGGTAGAACGCGGCAAGGGCGATGGCATCTATATCAACACGGCCGGCATCGGTTTCCTGCGGCAGGAAGGCCTGTCTCCCCGTCGCATCCAGACCGGGGATCAGGTGATTGTGTCCGGTACCGTGGGCGATCACGGCGCAGCCATCATGCTGGCGCGAAACACCAATCTGGTGCAGGGCGAGCTTATGTCCGACTGTGCACCACTCCATGAACTGTGTGCAGGACTGCGTCGACTGGATAAGGATCTGCGCGTGCTGCGTGACCCTACCCGCGGCGGCGTGGCCACCACGCTGTGTGAATTTGTAGAGGGCACAGAGCATTGCATCGAGCTGCAGGAAGATGCTATTCCGGTGAAACCCGGGGTGGCAAGTGCCTGTGACATTCTGGGGCTTGATCCGCTTTATTGCGCCAATGAGGGTAAGCTTCTGGCCGTAGTGGCACCCGACAGGGCAGAGGAGGCACTGAGTATCCTCCGCAGTTATCCGGAGGGACGTGATGCTGCCATCATTGGCGAGATCACCGAGTCTCATCCGGGAAAAGTGGTGGTGCACACCTCTTTCGGCGGCACCCGAATTGCTGCCAAGCTCTCAGGAGCACAGCTCCCCAGAATCTGTTGAATAAATCCGTTTTCTGAGTTCGTATTAAAATATAGTAGTTACCAATTGTAGCTATGTTATTTTTAATAAATCATATTGTGTGTGAGGTGGGAAAATGCAGGAATACAAGAAGATCAGTATCACCAAGGACCAGATCCGACCCATAGCGGAGAAAATGCGCGCGCAGAAGGTTCATCTGACGATGATCCACGGCTTCATCAACGATGAAGGCAAGCCCAATGTCTCCTATGAGTACGATCTCGGCACCACCATTGAGTCCTATACCGTAGACGGCGAGGAGGTTCTTCCTTCCATCGTTGACATCTACGATCTGGGTGCTGAATGGGCAGAGCGTGAGCTGATGGAACTGATGGAGGTCACCTTCGAAGGATTGGATACCTCCAAGCGACTGTTCATGCCGGATAGCATGCTCTCCGGTCAGGGACATATCATTGTGACGCCTATGAAGGAGCTGATTGCTCAGGCGCACGGCAAGGAGGTAGAGTAAATGAGTTATATCGTTCCCATCGGACCGTACCATCCCGCGCTGGAAGAGCCTGTTCATACCAGGCTCTATACCGACGGCGAGGAGATCACGTCCGCGGAAGTATTTATCGGTTACAACCATCGCGGTATTGAGAAGCTGTCCACCCAGAAAAACTACATCCAGACTCTGGTGCTGGTGGAGCGTGTCTGCGGTATCTGCTCTCACTCCCATGCACTGACCTATGCTCTGGCCTGCGAGAAGATTGCCGGTATCAAGGTGCCCAAGCGCGGTGAGTATATCCGCGTGATCGTGGAAGAGCTGGAGCGTCTGCACTCCCACTATTTGTGGCTGGGTATCGCACTGCACCTCATCGGCCACGACAGCCTGTTCATGCACACCTGGGATGACCGCGAGGCCATCATGGATATTTTGGAAGAGCTGACCGGTAACCGCGTCAATTACGGTATGGTCACCATCGGCGGCGCCCGCCGTGACATCAGCGATGAAACCCGCCGCAATGTTCTTTCCATGCTGGACAAGATCGAGCAGTCCATGATCAAGCTGCGCGACATTCTGCTCAGCGACAAGACCGTGGCTCTGCGCACCCAGGGTGTGGGCGTGCTGACCACCGAGGATGCCATCCGTATCGGCGCTGTGGGTCCTCATGCCAGAGCATCGGGTCTTGCTGTTGACGTTCGTAAGGATGCTCCATACAGCAGCTATGAAGATTTCGATTTCGATGTGGCCGTTTGGGATTCCTGCGATGTGTTTGCCCGTGTTGTGATCCGTGTTCTGGAGAACTTTGAGAGCATTAAGATCATCCGCCAGGCTCTGGATATGCTGCCTGCCGGACCTATCAATCTGGGCACCCGTATCCCCAAGATCCCTGCCGGCGAGACCATGATTCGCCACGAAGCTCCCCGCGGTCAGCTGACCTACAAGGTCGTATCCGACGGCGGCGAGTCCAACAAGCGTCTGAGTATCCACGTTCCCACCTTTAAAAATGCCCCCACAGTTCCCACCATGCTCAAGGGCAATTCCGTGGCAGATGCAGGCCTGATCGTGGCCAGTATTGACCCCTGCTTCTCCTGTATGGATCGCTAAAGCCATATGCACGAGTTAGCAATTACCGAAGGTATTATGGAAGCGGCGGTTCCCGAAGCGGAAAAGCACGGCGCCAGGAAAATCCTGGAGATCCGATTGAAGATCGGTGAGCTCTCCGGCGTGATTCCGGAGTGCATTCAGGAGTATTTCTCCATCGTCAGCAAGGGTACCATCGCCGAGGGCGCCGCTATCGTGGTAGAAAAAATCCCCATTACGGTACGTTGCCGTTCCTGTGGGAAGGAAAGCGTGCTGGAAAGGAAAAAAATCCGCTGCCTGCATTGTGACAGTGCCGATATCGAACTGAAATCCGGCAGAGAGTACTTTGTGGACAGTCTGGAGGTCGAATAATGGAAATAAAAATTGTCAAACAGATCCTTGCCTGGAACGAAGATGTGAGTAATGAGGTCAAGGGACTCCTCAGCGAGAAGAAAGTCTGTCTCGTCAATGTGATGGGCTCTCCCGGTGCCGGCAAGACCAGCCTCATTACCGCCATCATCAATCGGCTCCGCGGTCAGTTCCGCATCGGTGTCATCGAAGGCGATATCGCCGGTCAGATCGATGCCGATAAGATCGACAAGATGGGGATCCCCGTGGTGCAGCTCCAGACCGATGGCGCCTGCCATATCGAGGCTATGTCCATTCAGCATATGCTGTCCATGTTCGATCTCGACGCACTGGACGTGCTCTTCGTGGAGAACATCGGCAACTTGGTTTGTCCCGCCGAGTTCAATATCGGAGAAGATTTCCGTATTGCCATCCTCAGCGTGCCTGAGGGAGACGATAAGGTGGAGAAATATCCTTTGATGTTTGCCACCACCGACGCACTGGTCATGAACAAGTACGACATGATGGCGCACTTCGATTTTGATGACAAGCGTGTCGAAAGCAATGCCAAGGATCTCAATGCCAATATCAGTGTCTTTCGTGTTTCCACCAAGACGGATGAGGGTGTCGAGGCCTTTATGAGCTGGTTGAGTGAGAGAGTCAACCAGAAGGTTCATCCGTAAAATATTGTTAGGGAGGCGTTTGTTTGAAAAAAGCAACATTTCCGGCCATCCTGGCAACAGCCATTGTATGCTTCATCTTCTGGCTGTTGGTCACAGGCCAGCTGGCTGCGCTGATCGAAGGCGAACCTGCCGCACAAGTGCTGATTGCAGGTGCGGTCGTCAGCATCGGCGTTGCACTGTTCAGTGCAAAATTCTTTATCCATGAGCACCCCTTCTACATGCTGCACCCCGGCAGACTGGCAATGATGATCATCTATTGCCTGCCGGTTTTCCTGTGGGAACTGCTGAAGGCCAACTGTGACGTAGCACGTCGCGCTCTGAGTCCCAAGCTGCCCATCAACCCCGGCATCGTGAAGGTGCCCGTTGACCTCAAGAGCGAGTACGGTCAGTCCATGCTGGCCAACTCCATCACCCTGACCCCCGGCACCATCACCATGGACACCGTGGAGCAGGACGGTCAGGATTACTACTACATCCACTGGATCGATGTCGCCTCTACGGACGGTGTCGAGGCCGGTAACGCCATCAAAGGCACTTTAGAGAAATGGATCGGGAGGATTTGGAGATGAGCGAATTTGTTTGGTTCGGCATTTGCTTCGTTGTCCTCGCCCTTCTTCTGCTGATCCGCGTGATCAAGGGACCCAGCGTGGCAGACCGCGCCGTGTGCTGCGACAGCATTGATATTCTGGCAGACATGGCTCTGATTCTCTATGCCCTGTACACCGGAAGAGGAATCTTCCTGGACATCGCTCTGGTTACCGCAGTGATGGGCTTCATCGGCTCCACCATGGTTGCCAAGTATTTGGAGGGCAAGCTATGAGATATGTAATTGACGTTTTGATCGGCATCAGCATCTTCTTTGCCTTTGCCGGCGTAGTGGGTATGCTGCGTATGCCGGACAGCTTCTGCAGAATGCAGTCTTCTACCAATATCAGCACCATGGGCGTCCTGGGTGTCGTCATCGGCGGCATCCTGTACAGCGCCTATTATCTGGGCAACTATGAAATGGTCATTAAGCTTGCTCTGCTTGGTATTTTCTACATCGTCACCGGCCCCATCTCCGGCCATGCCATTGCCAAGGGTGCTTATCTGCACGGCGTAAAACCCGTGGACAATATGGTTTGTGACCAGTATAAGGAGGATATGGAATAATGATTGCTTCTTTGTTCTCTCTCAATACGCTGGTCATTCTGGGCATCGTTGTGTCCGCTCTTCTGGCCGTTGTATTTGAAAAGACCCTGTCTTCCGTTCTGGCTCTGGGGATCACCGGTGCTTTGATGGCACTGGAGTTCATCCTGCTGAACGCTCCTGACGTGGCCATCTCCGAGGCTGCCGTGGGTGCAGTCCTCTCCACTGCGATCTTTGTCATCGCCATCCGCAAGACTACCAAGAAGGAGGATGAGGAAAAGTGAAAGCTAAAAAAGTGATCGGCATCCTCGCCCTCGCTGTGATCCTCGTTGCCGGCTGCATGGTGATGCGCTCTACATTTGACAATGTGCCCATCACCTATGACGGTTCCGACACCGATGTAGTCTCTCTGATCGAGGACCCTGCTACTTATGACACCTCCGATCCCGACGGTGTAGCTGACATTATTGTCAAAACCGGTCTGGATCAGACTCGTGCCGTGAACAATGTCGCCGCTATCGTGTTTGACTACCGTGGTTTCGATACCATCGGCGAGTCCTTCATTCTGCTGGCTTCCATCTCGGGCTGCTACGTGATCCTGCGTTCCAACAAGAAGAGAAAGGAGGAGCAGATCAATGAAGCTGAAAAGTGATATCCATTCCAAGAATACCGTCGTCAAGTGCGGCGCTGACTTTATGCTCCCCTTTGCCACCATGTTCGGTATGTTCGTGATCCTGTTCGGTACCTGCTCTTCCGGCGGTGGTTTCCAGGGCGGCGTTCTTGTGGCTGCTGCCTGCATCCTGATCTACCTGGGCTATGGCTTCGAAGTCACCAAAAAGTCCATCAATATGGAGTTCATCCGTATCAACGAGGCTATCGGCGCTATCATCTATGTGCTGTTGGGCCTGTGCGGTGTTTTGCTGGGTGTTCGCTTCTGCCAGAACGTGTTCTTCGAGAACCAACCCATCGGTACCCTGTTCTCCGGCGGTACCATTACTTACATGAGCTATGCTGTTGGCTATAAGGTCCTCACCGGCGTGGGCTTCCTGCTGATGTCCATGATGGCGCTCCTTGCTCCCGACAGTGATGATGACGATGTAGAAGAGGAGGTAATGTAAGAGATGATGATCGTGAACTACATTGCCGCCGTTCTTCTGATCGTGATGGGCCTTTATACCGTGATGTTTAAGAAGGAACTCATCAAGATCGTTGTCGGTCTCGGCATTATTGACTACGGCATTAACCTGTTCATCGTGAGCATCGGCTTCAACGATGGCGGTACTGCCCCTCTGTTCACCGCTTCCGAGCTTCTCAGCGGTGCATACTTTGTTGACCCCGTTCCCCAGGCACTGACCCTGACTTCTATCGTCATCGGCGCCTGCGTGGATGCTATGGCGCTGTCTCTGGTGATCAAGCTGTATAAGCAGTACGGCACCACGGATGCCAATCTGATAAGGAGGCTGCACGGATGATGAACCTGTCTTACATTCACTTCCCGGTGCTGGCCGTGATGACGCTCTTCCTGGGCGCCTTCCTTGTGGTGGTATTCGGCACCCACAGAAAGACCCTGCGCATTGTGATCTCCATGATCGCCTCTTTGATTTCCACCGGTCTGATCTGCGCTCTCATTAAGCCCGTTATGCTCCGCGGCGAGATCATCTCCTACTGGATGGGCAACTGGGAGCCCGTGGAGGGCTATGCCATCGGTATCGGCTACGAGGTCGATCAGCTGGGCCTGTTCTTCGCTCTGCTTGTAGTCTTCACCGTTCTTTTCAGCTGCATCTACTCCATCCGTTACATGGAGCGCGACAACACCCTTGACCGTTACTACACTCTGTTTTTGATGCTGTCCGGCTCCGTGCTGGGTCTTGTCCTCACCGGTGACATCTTCAATATGTTCATCATGATCGAGATCATGACCTTCTCCACCGTGGCCCTGACCGCGTTCCGCAACAATAAGATGGGCTCCCTGGAAGCCAGCTTCAAGTATCTGATCATCGGCTCTCTGGGTTCCGGCTTCACGCTGTTCGGTATCGCGCTTGTCTATGCCCAGTGCCACACCCTGAACATGGCCCAGGTTTCTTCCATCCTGGCCACCGGCGGTATCAACAAGACCACCACCATCCTGGCCTTTGCCTTCATGTTCGCCGGTATGGGCGTCAAGAGCTATCTGGTGCCTTTCCATGCCCCTGCAGCGGATGCCTACACCGTGGCTCCCACCTCCATCTCCATGGTCTTCTCCGGCATGGTCAACAAAGCCGGTGTGTACGGTATGCTCCGTCTGGTATACGTGATCTTTCGTTCCATGGACCTGACGCCCATGCAGCTGACGCTGACCCTGTTCGGTACCGTCACCATGTTTGTGGGCGTTACCATGGCTCTTGCCCAGCATGACTTCAAGCGTCTGCTGGCATTCCACTCCATCTCTCAGATCGGTTACGTGATGACCGCTGCCGGTCTCGGCACGGCTCTGGGTCTCACCGGTAGTCTGTTCCATGCCATGAACCACACCCTGTTCAAGGGTCTGCTGTTCCTGTGCGCCGGCGCTGTGCTGTATGCTACCGGCACCACCAACCTGGACAAGCTGGGCGGCCTGAGCAAGAGAATGCCCAAGACCACCATCTGCTTCCTGATCGGTGCTTTCTCCATCTCGGGTCTGCCTCCTTTTAACGGCTTTGCCTCCAAGTGGATCATTTATCAGGCTACATATGCCAAGGCTGTGGAGTCCGGCAACTTTGTATATGCTCTGGTGACCGTGGCCGCCGTGGTGGTGTCCGTGATGACTCTGGCTTCCTTTATCAAGGTGACACAGGCTGTGTTCTTCGGCCAGCTACGTCCTGAGTGCGCAAATGCCAAGGAAGTTCCCTTTGCCATGCGCTTGCCCATGTGGATCATGTCCGCACTGTGCGTTCTCACCGGTGTCTTCTATGACTTCACCGATCGCGTACTGCTGCGGCCTGCTGTGAATGCCGTTTTGAACGTCACTCACTACATCGACACCATGATGGGCGAAGGCTTCGCCGCTGCCGCCGGTGTGACCAATATCGAGGCTGCCGAGGCAACCTTCAGTTATTGGGATCCCATGGTCTGGCTGCTCCTGTTCGTGGTGGTTCTGTGCGCAACCTTCATTGTGATCGTTACCGGCAAACCCGGCCGCGGCAAGCTGCTGGAGACCGAAGAAGAACTGGTAGACGGCAAGTATGCTACTTTCTTCGGCGGCGAAAAGAGCCTGCATTCCCACGTGGGAGGCTCCGATCTGTTCTGGGGCTTCAAGCGTGACTGGAAGGGCTACTTCCGCTTCATGGAAGGCCTGCACTCCGGTGTTGTGAACGATTATGCCATCGGCGTTGTAGCAGGCCTTGGCCTTGTCATGATCGTCATGTTCGCATTTGTACTGTAAGGAGGTGAGTGAAAGTGTTTGATTGGATGACTATTTTAACGAATCTGTTCCACATTCTGGTATTCCCCGGATTGCTGTTCGTGGTTGTGATCGGCCTTTTGCTCGCCGGTATCGACCGTAAGGTCGTTGCCCATATGCAGAAGCGTATCGGGCCTCCCATTATTCAGCCCTTCTATGATTTCTTCAAACTGATGGGCAAGGAGACCATTGTCCCTGCCGCTGCCAACCGTGCCGCATACCTCAGCGCTCCTGTGCTGGGCTTTGTAAGCCTGGTGGTGATGATGCTGTTCATCCCTGTGTTCGGTTTCAGCGTTTTCTCCGGTCGTGCTGACCTGATCGTCATTCTTTACCTGATGACCATCCCCGCAGTGGCCCTGATTATCGGCGGTTCTTCCTCCGGCTCTCCCTTTGCCGGTATCGGTATCTCCCGCGAGATGGTGGCCATGATGTCCTATGAGCTGCCTTTGATCCTGGTGCTTCTCTCCATCGCCAAGATGGTGGGCGGCGATCACCTGTGCTTCTCTCTGGAGGAGATTGTGGCCTGGCAGCAGGCCAATGGTTGCGTTCTGTGGAACTGGTCCATGATCCCCGCCGCCATTGCCATGCTTCTGGTGATCCCCGCCGAGGTAGGTGCCCATCCCTTCGATGTGGCCGAGGCCGAGACCGAGATCTGCGAAGGCCCCCTGATCGAGTACAGCGGCGCACCTCTGGCCATGTTCAAGCTGAACACCGCCATGAAGATGTTTATCATGACCGCGCTGTTCTGCAATCTGTTCCTGGGTTCCATCAGTACCGGCATTGTGGCGCTGGATGCATTGATTCTGGTTGCCATCTGTGTGGTAGTCACCATTGTCTGCATGACGTTGCCTCACGCTGTGTGTGCCCGTCTGAAGATCGAGCATCTGTTTAAGTTCTACTGGACCTTTGTGGCCGGTCTGGCTGTCATCAGCCTGGTTCTGGCCTGGATCGGTCTGTAAGAAGGAGGTTTTGATATGTTTAAGAAAGCAATTGCAAACAGCATGGCGAAATCTCCCTGGATCTACCACATCAACACCGGTTCCTGCAATGGTTGCGATATCGAACTGGTGGCCGTGCTGACGCCCCGTTATGATGCTGAGCGTTTCGGCTTCAAGCTGGCAGGTTCTCCCCGTCATGCGGACATCGTTGTGGTTTCCGGCCCCATTACCAGCCAGTCCAAGGAACGTCTGATCCGTACTCTGGAGCAGGTTCCCGAACCTCGCTGCATCGTTTCCATCGGCTCCTGCCCCCGTTCCTGCAACGTGTTCAAGGGCAGCTATTCTGTGGAAGGCCCTCTGGAGAAGTATGTGCATGTTGACGTGTCCATCGCCGGCTGCACACCCAAGCCCGAGGCCGTCATCGAGGGCCTATATAAGGCCACCGAAATTCTCAAGCAGAAGAGGGAGGCAATGAAGTAATATGTTTCCGTTTTTGAAAGTCGCTCTTTCCAACCTCTTTTCCAAGCCCAGCACCGTGAAGTTCCCCATGGTGCCCGTAGAGGCTAAGCCCAACTACCGCGGCCGCATTTCCTATGATCCTGAGAAGTGCGTCAACTGCGGCATGTGCGTGAAGGTCTGCTCTCCCGCTGCCATCAACCGCATCTTTGAGGATGTGGAGGGCGGTCAGAAGATCACCTATGAGTTCGACCTGACTTCCTGCACCTTCTGCGGCACCTGCCAGGACTTCTGCAACGAGGGCGCTATCAAGATGACCGGTGACTATCATATGGTGGCCACGGATCCCGAGGATCTGATCGTCCGCGGCACCCGCTTTAAAGAGACCGTCAAGGGCAAGCTTACCTGCAGTGATGCCTGCGTGTTCTGCACGCTGTGCGCCAAGAACTGCCCCGAGGGTGCTATCACGGTGGATCGTGCCACCAAGACCTGGTCTGTGGACGAAGAAAAGTGCGTCCAGTGCGGTCTTTGTGTGAGCAAGTGCCCCAAGAAGGCCCTCAGCTTCGCCGAGCCCGCCAAGGAAGGCGTCATCTGCGGCGACGAGTGCGTTTACTGCACGCTGTGCGCCAAGAAGTGCCCCACCGGCGCCATCACCGTGGATCGTGCTACCAAGACCTGGAGCATCAACCGTGAAGAGTGCACCACCTGCGGTACCTGCGTAGCAGGCTGCCCCAAGAAGGCACTGAAGATGGGCCCTGTGGAGGACTGATTCGAATCCTCACAACTATATAATAAAATGTGGTGGTCTGCTCCGTTGCAGATCACCACATTTTTTTGTAAAAAAGTGTTGACAAAGGATAGGCATATCTATATAATACTAAGAGCGTTCCAAAGACAGTAGGTGGCTTAGGCCATAAATCCTACCGAGGATAGCAATGATACATTGCTTATTGCCGTCCTCATGTCATGCGACAGGAGGACGGTTTCTTTATGAACGCTTCTATTCTTCATGGAGGTGAAAACAAAGAATGCCCAACGCAAAAGTTCTGTCTGAAAAGCAGGCAATCGTGGCCGGCCTGACCGAGAAGCTGCAGAATTCCGCAGCCGGTGTCATCGTTGACTACAAGGGCATCACCGTGGCAGAGGACACTGCTCTGCGCGCTGAATGCCGTAAGAACAACATCGAGTACGGTGTTGTGAAGAACACCCTGTTGCGCTTTGCATTCAACAATGTGGGTCTGAACGAACTGGACGAGCAGCTCAATGGTACCACTTCTCTGGCTATCTGTGCTGACGATCCTGTCGCTCCCGCCCGTGTCATTGCTGAGTTTGCAAAGAAGCTCAACGGCAAGTTCGAGATCAAGGGCGGTTTCATGGAAGGCAAAGTCGTTCCCATGGAAACTGTCAATGCTCTGGCTTCTATCCCCGCACTGCCTGTCCTGCAGGCTCAGGTTCTGGGTACCATGCTGGCACCCATCTCCGCTCTGGCCTTCATTCTGAGCCAGGTCGTGGAGCAGAAGGGCGGCTCTGTCGAGGCCGCTGCCGAGTAATCGGAAAACAAACAAAAACATTATCTTACAATTAGGAGGATTTCAAAATGTCTGAGAAAGTTACTGCTATGATCGAAGAGATCAAGGGTTTGACCGTTCTGGAGCTGTCCGAGCTCGTTCACTCTCTGGAGGAAGTTTTCGGTGTGTCCGCTGCCGCTATGGCCGCTGCTCCCGCTGCCGGTGGCGCTGCTGCCGCTGAAGAGAAGACCGATTTCGACGTCGTTCTGACCGGTTTCGATGCTGCCAAGAAGATCGGTGTCATCAAGGTCGTCCGCGAGGTTATGGGTCTGGGTCTGGCTGAGGCCAAGGCTGCTGTTGAGAACGCTCCCACCACCATGAAGGAAGGTCTGGGCAAGGACGATGCTGAGGCTCTGAAGAAGCAGGTCGAAGAGGCCGGCGGTAAGGTCGAGCTGAAGTAATTTATCTTCAACATACAAAAAGCTGTGGACGAAAGTCCACAGCTTTTTTACTTCCTATTGGAAGAATTATTCACCTTTCTCGATTTTTGTCTGTGTATCTTTTAAGATCTCCTGACGCAAAACCTTCATCCAAGGGAAGGATTCCACAATGTCAAAGGCGTAGGTCTGGTTCAACTGGTACTCATGGGGCTCCCAGGTAGCGAGGGGAGACTCGTTATGCTGTATCACGGCTTCCAGCTTATCCAGAGATTTATAAAGACGCGCTTCCGGTGTCTCCAACGCGTTCATCTCGGCATAGAGGGCAGCCATATCGGTGCAATAGGGCTCCGGCAGGGAGGTGACCCAATCAGCCAAAAGGTCATCTTCGCGCTTTTCATCAGCCTTCGTTTTGTTAAAAGAGGGAATATCACCGGTAAAGCATTCGCCAAGATCATGGATCAGGCACATGTTTGTGACCTTCTCCATATTCAGTTCGGGAAATTCGCTGCGCAGAAAATAGGCCATCAGGGCAATGCGCCAACTGTGTTCCGCCACGCTTTCGGGGCGGCCCTTTGAAGTGGTGCAGTGCCGTGTGGTATCTTTCAACTTTTCGGCAGTGTGGAGAATTTGCAGAAATTCAGCGGGCTTCATAGACAATGCCTCCTTTCGATTTCAACGTCATTATACTTGCCTGATGGGGAAATGTATAGTAGAATATTCGAAAATAAGAGGGGAGAGATCATATGCAGCTACTCTATACCTTGGAAGCCATGCGCACGCCGTTTTTGGATATCGTTATGAGCCTGATCACCCGCTTAGGTGAAGAACTGGTGTTCATGGTGGTGGCAGTTTTCATTTTCTGGTGTGTGGATAAGTATCGCGGCTACTATCTGCTGACAGTGGGCTTCGTAGGAACGGTAATCAACCAGTTTTTGAAGATCCTGTGCTGCATTCCACGACCATGGGTGATCGACCCCGACTTTACTATAGTGGAGAGTGCCCGTGCACAGGCCACAGGCTATTCTTTCCCCAGTGGACATACGCAGAACGCGGTAGGTACTTTCGGCGGTATCGCACTGTTTACCAGACGCAAATGGCTGCGATGGATATTGGTGGTACTGGCCGTGTTGACCGCTTTCTCCCGGATGTATCTGGGTGTCCATACGCTTTTGGACGTGGGCGTGGCATTGGTGACAGCGGTCATCCTGCTGCTGGTTTGCTATCCGATCATAGAGAAAGCGCGGAACAACAAAAAATATCTGTTTGGAATAGCAGCCGGTATGATCGTACTGTCGGCGGCATTCTGGCTGTATCTCATCCTGGCCGGTGCCCCCTGTGCCCAGACCGATGTAAACTATGAAAACTATGTGCATGCCCTGGGGAATGCTCAGAAGATGCTGGGCAGTACGGTCGGTATTTTGCTGGTTGCATGGCTGGATGAAACGTATGTGAGATTTGATACCAAGGCCGTATGGTGGGCACAGATACTGAAATTGGTGCTGGGCCTTGGCCTGACAGTGGCGGTAAAATCGGGCTTAAAGGCACCGCTCCATGCAGTGATTCCCGGTATTGCCGATGCGATACGTTATTTTCTGATGGTATTTACGGTGGGCTATCTGTGGCCGTTGACTTTCCGCTTTTGGAGCAAACTGGGAAAGAAGAAATAATAAATAGGGCTGCTGTGCAGCCCTATTTCACGCTGTCAAAGAACTCCGAAAAGGGGTCGATGACGGAAAGGAAGAAAGTGTGAAAGAAACCCGTCAGGGGTGTCGTTCACCATTAAAATCGGTTTCAGCTTGCCATGGTATATCCCAGCGTCAATAAAAACTGACCGGAAAAATACAGCACCCAGTTCACATCTGCAAGCCATAGCTTGCTGTGGCGATAATTCCAGATGCCGAGAGCTAAGTCGCTCAAATAGAATAAAAATGCGCCCAGACCCAGTATGTGCACAGCGGCGGTATTGCCCATCAGAAGCATGGACAATCCTTTACCACCTACAAAGGCCACAAGCGCTGTATAGCCGGTGAGCCAGGGATCCACAGCGGAAGTATCCCATCCCTGGGAAAACTTCATGGCAGCAATGATGCCCAACAGAACAGCGGTCAGCACCAGTTCCCACAAGGAGAAACCGCTTACCAGATGTAAAACGATCAGGTTGCAGATCTGGGCCAGGGCAAACCAGCGAATGCCATGAATAAAGCGGGAAGTGTCCTTCTTGATATACTGCAGGAAGAAATCGCCCACTGCAGCGCAACACATGCCAGCCGTCGCCAGTGCAAGCGGGATAGAGAAAGAGAGGAGGGACGCGATTGTCAGACAGACAAAAAGTGTGCCGGTGAGAATCAGTTTCAGCGTGGTTGCGATCCGAAAACGGTAGCGGTTCTCCGCAGCGATATAGGCGGCCAACAGGGGGAAAAATGAAAAAGCAAGATGTTGCATGGCAATACCTCGTTGAAAAAAGCTCCGGCGCCGCCGGAGCTTTTTATGATGATTAAATATCCAGATAGTGCTTGACCAGAACCTGCAATAACTCGTCACGATCGATCTTGCAGATCAACGTACGGGCACCGTTGTGGTTGGTAATATAGGTGGGGTCCTCAGAGAGAATGTAGCCCACGATCTGATTGATAGGATCGTAGCCTTTCTCTTTAAGAGCTTCATACACCTGAGTCAGAACATGGTGTACCTGATAATCTTTTTCTTCAGCCACATTAAACTCTCTGGTGAAATCGGACATATGAGCACCACCTTCCTTACAGATACACACAGTATACGATAAAATAAGAGAACTGTAAAGAGAAAAAAACTGTAATACGCTCCAAAAGGAAGATCACTCACGTCGAAGTGCTTCAATGGGATTGAGTTTGGAAGCTTTTACAGCAGGCATCAAACCGAATACGACACCGATGACCATAGAGAAGGCCACAGCAATCAGACAGGCAGGTACGCTGATAGCAACCGGTGTACCCATCACCCTGGAAAGCATATAAGCAAGTCCGATACCCACGGCGACACCGAGAAGACCGCCGATACTGGTCAGTACACCGGCCTCGGTGAGGAACTGCCACATAATGCGCTTTTGACGGGCACCGATAGCGATCTTCAGGCCGATTTCGCGAGTGCGCTCGGTGACAGATACCAGCATGATATTCATCACGCCGATACCGCCCACCAGAAGAGAAATACCTGCGATCCAGATCAACTGGCTGTTGGCACTTTCGGAAAGGCTCTGCAGGTCACTGGCCTGCTGCAGCAGATCATTGGCCTTATAGCTATAATCGCCGCCCTGTATGGTGATCTGGGAGTCGTTAAGAGCAGTTGCCACATTGTTTCCGGCCCGGGTCATATCATCTGTGCTGTGCGCACGCACAGCAACGGATTGGGGTTCATCATAGCGGTAGATCGTGCCCCAGCAGCTCAAAGTGCAAAGGACGGTTCCCGAACTGGAGTCGGCATACATCCAGTAGTCCTGCAGACTGTTGATCGTTGGCTCCGTGGCATTTTTCTGGCTGACCACACCGATCACAGTGAAAGGTTCACTTTGGATTTCCACTGTATGACCTATGGGGTTTTCCCCGTTGAAAAGGGTTTTAGCGGCTTTGGCATCCAAAATGACAACCTTACGGCACTGAGAAAAATCCTCTTCTACGAAACTGCGGCCATAGAGAACACCGTAATCGTTTACCGAGAGATAGTGGCTGTCTACACCCAGGAGATTGCCGTTAAACGCCGCGTTTTTGTAATAGATACCGTCTGTCCACTGACGCTGACAGTACAGAGAGGTTTCCTTTACGCCGTCTAACTCATCTAGGGAGGCACGGGTCTCCTCTGTGATGGGAACAACACCGTCCGGCAGAGAGGAGTAACCCAGGTCAGCGGCATAATCCCCTTGCATGAGATAGACATTGACCACATTGCTGCCCTGACCGATCAGATTCTGCTTGATCTGTTCATTGGTGCCGCGGATGGTGGAGACAATGGTGATGATGGAGGCGATGCCGATGATAATGCCCAGCATGGTCAGCACACTGCGGAGCTTGTGACCCCATATGCCCTGGAGGGCCAAAGATACATTTTCAAACATATGCAGCACCCTCCTTAATAGAAGTTGTAGAGCTCATCTGAGGTGGCTTCGCGGGTTTTAGCGCCGACAACGGTATCCTTGCCGTAGGGAAAAGCAATATAGTCTTCCTGAGTAAGTCCGCCGCAGATCTCCGTGTAGCTACCCCACATATCACGGCCGGTCTGAACAAAGCGCTGCTCCAATCGGCCGTCCTCGCCACGAACCATCACATAGCTCTTGCCGTTTTCAGTGCGGAGGAAGGGATTTTCCAGAAACCAGCTGTTACTGCCGTTCGAGGAAGAAGCACTGTAGTTGATATTGACATAGTCGCCGGGAATAAGATCGGCATCTTCACGTACAAATACCTTGAAGGGATACCAGGATACGTTAGGATTACCGTTGGACCAACCGTTGTCGGTGGTAGGATAGGTTTCGATGGACACGATCTCGCCTTCGCAGGAAGCACCGGTCTGCCAGGAATTGATATTGACAGACTGGCCGA